>Ga0233444_10000454_pt1 | contig 55429 bp, 88 predicted proteins | sample SI_124_October20_6_FD_182792 | JGI IMG/M metagenome (GOLD analysis project Ga0233444, IMG submission 182792) | Seawater microbial communities from Saanich Inlet, British Columbia, Canada - SI_124_October2016_10_MG | ecosystem: Environmental > Aquatic > Marine > Inlet | place: Canada: British... | reverse complement strand
GCGCTGACGGTACAGGTACTGACAGAGCTAACCCATACTTCAGAATCTTCAGAGTAGACGACATCATGGTTGACTAATCTTTAGTAATAAAGTATTTAAGAGAGTCCTTCGGGGCTCTCTTTTTTTGCGTAGAAAAACTGAAGTCTAAGCATAGAAAAACTGAAGTCTAAGCATTTAATAGATATAAATAACTACATGGAAGATGTTCGGCGTATCAAGTGGTACGCTCTGCCGATCGTGGGTAGGAAACCACCTCCGGAATTACATGATAGGAGATTACCATGCATAAGATTTTTGCATTAATGACAGTAGTTTTGTTGGCCGGTTGTAATACGGTAGATTCAGTAATTGACGGCACTAAAACTATTGTTGGTGGAGTTGCATCTGATGTTGCAGGTGTTACCACTGGCACTTTGGATGTAGTATCTGGTACAATTAAAACTGTGGCAGATAAGACTGGTGTTGAAGAGACTGAAGCTAAGTAAGTTTATAGGAGCACTTTGGCCAAGGATGGCACATTCTAACTTTTAAAAGAGTATAAATACATATATGACAACTACTAATAAAAACTTTTTAAATCCTATAGGGTTTCAATTCTCTATAGATAAGAACAAATTTTCTAATTCTGAATATTTTTGTACTGGTGTATCTTTACCTGATATGTCAATTGCAGAAAGTCCTATGCCATATAAAGGTGCAAACATTGCATTCACTGGTGATAGAATAAACTTTGGTGACTTATCCATTACATTTAATATTACAGAAGATATGGAAAATTACTTAGAAATGTTTAATTGGATGCATCGTATAGTTAACAGTAAAGAAGACCAGTCAGAAGACGCAGAACTATTGATTCTTAACTCTCACTCTAATGTAACTAAGACAATACATTTTTCGGATGTATTCCCTATTGCAATGACAGAACTTGCATTCGACACACAAGGAACGGAAGTAGAATATCTACAGGCGACAGTAACATTTGCTTACTCAACCTTTGAATTTAAATAATGGTTTACATTTAGGTTAACTTGTAGTATAATAAGTTAATCTATAAGTATACTTGGAGAATATTATGAATAGCTTAGAACAAATAATAGAAATGTGGAAGAAAGATTCCACTATAGATGAGATGGATTTAGGTAATGCATCTCGTGAATCTGCCAAACTTCATTCGAAGTACTTAGAACTATATACTGTAAATAAACTAAAACTAAAGAAGTTAGACTTGGATTTTAAAGTCTTGCTGAAAGAGAAGTTTATGCACTATAATGGTAAACTAACTCAAGCAGAAATGGACGATAAAGGTTGGTCTTATGACCCACTTAATGGTCTTACAGTATTAAAGGGAGATATGGATAAGTGGTATGATTCAGACCCTCTTATTCAAGCCCACCAAGCCAAACAACATTATCAGCAAGAAATGGTAGATACACTTAAAGAGATTATGGAAAATATTAAGTGGAGACATCAATCTATTAGAAATGCAATTGATTGGCATAAATTCACATCTGGTGTATAATAGAATATACACTCTGGTATACAATGAAATATATAGAAAAGAAGTCCTGGAATTCTCTAACACAATTAAAGAAGTGGTTAGAAGAGAACACTAAAGAGAAGATTAAGTACTTTGATGGTATCATTCTAAAGACTAATAAATACTCTTATACAATGGCTTTTGGAAAGGTAGAATGGACAAAATTAAAGTAACTAAGAGAAATGAAAGCTTTCTCCAAATAGATGCTGACCCAAGTATTCTAATGGAACTAACAGAGCACTTCTGTTTCTTTGTTCCTGGTTATAAATTCATGCCGGCATATAAGAATAGAATATGGGATGGTAAGATTAGATTACTTGATATGAGAAAGCGAACACTTTATTGTGGACTCTTTAAGTATCTCCAAGAGTTTGCCGATGCTAGAAAATACACTATAGAAGTTCAGGCATCTAGTTACGGATTACCCAATTCACTTGAACCTGTTGACTTAGAACATATACTAGGTATGTTAAATTTAACTGCAGGTGGAAATAAAATTAAACCTAGAGATTATCAGCTGGAGGCTTTACATCATGCACTATCTAACAAAAAATCATTACTTCTATCACCAACTGCAAGTGGTAAGTCACTTATTATATACATGGCCATACGAGCTTTCCTTGATGGTTACGATAATAGTGTCCTACTTATAGTACCGACCACTTCATTAGTTGAACAAATGTATTCAGACTTTGAAGACTATTCTAAGTTGGATGAGTGGGATGTAGGCGAGAATTGCCATAAGATATATGCTGGTAAAGAAAAATATAATATATCACACAGAGTAGTAATCACTACATGGCAGTCAATCTATAAAGAAAGAGCAGAATGGTTCCAGCCATATGGGATGGTTATTGGTGATGAGGCACACGCATTTAAAGCTAAGTCTCTCACTGCGATATTAGAAAAATGTACCGAGGCTCAATTTAGAATGGGTACTACAGGAACATTAGATGGAACTCAAACTCATCAGTTAGTATTAGAGGGATTATTCGGGCCAGTTCATAAAGTAACTACTACCCGAAAGTTAATGGATAATAATGACCTTGCAGACCTTGATATTAATATACTTCTGTTAAAGTATAAAGAAGAGTTTTGCAGAGAAGTATCAAAGAATTCTTATCAACAAGAGATGGACTTTATAGTACAATACGGTCCTAGAAATAACTTTATCGCAAATCTTGCAATTAAAAATGTCGGTGCCACACTCATATTATTCCAATATGTCGACAAACACGGAAAACCTCTACATAACCTTCTGCAAGAAAAGTTTGATAAACTACCAAGAAACACTAGGAGATTATTTTATGTATCAGGAGAGACCGACGTGGATACGCGGGAGAAAGTACGAGAGATTACAGAGAAATCCAGTGACGCGATTATTGTCGCCTCTATGGGCACTTTTTCTACTGGGGTTAATATTCGTAACCTACACAATATTATATTTGCATCACCAAGTAAGTCTCAGATTAGGGTTCTCCAAAGTATCGGAAGAGGATTAAGAAAGACCGATGATGGTAAACCGACTACTGTATATGATATAGCAGATGATTTACATTGGAAATCTAAGAAGAACTATACCTTGGTTCATGCGGCAGAGCGCATTAAGATATATGCTAAAGAGAAATTTAAGTATAAAATATACGATATAAATATATAAGTATGGAAATAAGACAGTTTAAATTATTGAATGGTGATGATATAATCGCCGTAATGAATACTAGATATGATGGTCATTATATCATTGAAAGGCCTGTACTCATAGGTAATGATATGTACGGCCGTCTGGTATTCAGCCACTGGTTTCCACTCTCAGAACAAAATATGTTCAAACTCTATAAAAATAGATGTATCCAGCACGTCCCTATCTCTAAGGACTTTGAAGAAGCTTACATCAAGTATATTATGGATGAGGAACAACCCTATTCATCGGATGAAGTATTAAAAAGAATTGAATCTCTAAGAGAATCCCTCCTTCAGAGGGATGAATATGAACCCGTATATGATGATGAAGATGAAGAAAAAGAACCTACAATACATTAAATTTATAGTATACCCCTGTCTCCCTCGGAGATAATATATTATACTACACTTTTCGGCATTTGTAAAGGGAAAAATGAAAAAAAATGAAATTAATTTTATTTAAAGAAAACACTTTACATTGAACCGATTCTGTAGTATAATAATACTATTATTGGAGAAATAATTATGAAACCTAAACAAAAGCCACATTACGTCAATAACAAGGAATTCTCACTAGCTGTAGTAGAATATGTTAAGGATAGTAATATGCATAAAGAAAAGGGAGTTGATGCACCAACAGTTCCAGACTATATCGCTAAGTGTTTTATCAAGATTGCAGAGGGCCTATCTCATAGACCAAACTTTGTAAGATATACTTACCGAGAAGAAATGGTAATGGATGCTGTAGAGAACTGCCTAAGAGCTATCGGAAACTATAGAATAGAGACAGCAACCAGAACTGGTAATCCAAATGCATTCTCTTACTTTACTCAAATCTGTTACTTTGCATTTATTCGTAGGATAACTAAAGAGAAGAAACAACAAGACATTAAGTTCAAGTTTATTGAAAAGATGGGTATTGATGATTTCGTGTCTATGGGTATGGATGATGCAGGAGCAGCAGAGACTATGAACTATGTTGATACACTAAGACAACGTATTTCTACAGTAAAAGAGAAAGATAAAGCAGTTAAAAAATTCGCAAAAGAGGAGAAGGCTAAAGAGAAACTAGAACTCTTTATGCTATAATATATGATTAACAATAATAAACAACTGGATAAACCGTATATACAACTGATCTGTCATCCCTACGAACATAGCTCTTCTGTTAATACTCGTATCACTATTGATGTGATGCAGAAGGATTTGTCACGTGATGATATAGTTGAAGTACTTGAAGGATTTATGAAAGCAATGGGATATCAATTTAGTGAGAAAGAATCTCTTTGTATTGAGGCATATCAATGAAAGTAGCAATATTAAACGACACCCATTGTGGGGTAAGAAACTCATCAGATATTTTTCTGAAGTATCAAGAAAGATTTTATGAGGAGATATTCTTTCCTTATTTAAAAGAGCATAACATCAAGAACATCTTGCACCTTGGTGATTATTATGAACATCGCAAGTTTGTTAACTTTAAGGCACTTAATGCCAATCGTAAACACTTCCTAGAACCTATGAGAGATATGGGTATTACTATGGATATAATCCCTGGTAACCATGATGTATACTTTAAGAATACTAATGAACTATGCTCACTTAAAGAACTTCTAGGCTACTTTACAAGTAATGTTAATATTATTATGAAACCTACAGTACTAGATTATGACGGCTTAGGTGTTGCAGTTATCCCTTGGATTAACAATGGTAACTATGCAGAATACACCGAATGGGCAATGAAATGTAAGGCACCTATCCTTGGTGCTCATTTAGAACTAAAAGGTTTTGAAATGATGGCTGGTATGCCTAATCCACACGGAATGAATGCAGATGTATTCTCTAGGTTTGAGATGGTATTATCTGGTCATTTCCATACGAGGTCAAGCCAGGGTAATGTTACCTATCTAGGTTCTCAAATGGAATTTACTTGGGCTGATGTGGATGACCCTAAATATTTTCATATCTTAGATACTGAAACAAGGGAGATTACTCCAGTCCGTAATCCTATTACTATGTTCAAGAAAGTTATATATGACGATACTAAGACTGATTATAGTAAGATAGATGTTAAACAGTTTGAACAAAAGTTTATCAAATTAATAGTTATAAATAAAAATGACTTATATATGTTTGACCAGTTTGTTGATAGACTACAATCTATTGAAACTTACGAGTTGAAAATTGCAGAATCATTTGAAGAGTATTTGGGAGAAAGCGTCGAGGACGAGAAAATATCCCTAGAAGATACTACGACCCTTCTGGATTCTTATGTTGAAGCCGTTGAAACTGACTTGGAAAAAGATAAGTTAAAACTTGAACTAAGGACTCTGTATACAGAGGCTCAGAATTTAGAGGTAGTATGATACAATTTAAATCATGTAAATGGCAGAACTTTCTGTCAACAGGGACGGATGCAATAACAATTAACCTAGATAAATCACCATCAACACTTATTGTTGGCCAAAATGGTGCAGGTAAATCTACATTGCTAGATGCATTATCATTTGGACTATTCGGTAAGGCTCATAGAGATATCGGAAAAGGCCAATTAGTTAATTCAATTAATAAGAAAGGAACACTAGTAGAAGTAGAGTTCAATATTGGCAATTCAGAGTTTAAGATTGTTCGTGGTATTAAACCCAACAAGTTTGAAATCTGGCAGAATGGTAATATGATTAATCAAGCATCTAATGCAAGAGACTATCAAAAATTCTTAGAAACCAATATACTTAAACTGAACCATAAATCTTTCCATCAAGTGGTAGTACTAGGTTCAAGTTCATTCATTCCATTCATGCAGTTACCTAGTTGGTCACGCAGAAGTATTATTGAAGACCTATTGGATATTAATATCTTTTCTAAAATGAATAACCTATTAAAAGAAAAGAACTCCAAGTTGCGTGATAATCTAAATGATGTTAATCATAGAATTGATTTGATTAATACTAAAGTGGATTCACAATCAAAATATATCAAAGACCTCGATGCTCTTAACCAAGAACAAATAGATAAGAATAGGGATTCGATAGAAATCTATAAGGGTCAGATTGATGATACATTTAAAGAGTCACAAAAGCTAGGTAAGAACCTAACTTCACTCCTTGCTGATGAAGAACGCAGTCACAAGCACTTCATGGAGCGTATGAGTGAAGTTAAGTCACTAGATAAGAACCTCAACGGCAAGATTAAATCACTAGTCAAAGAGGCTCGTTTCTATGAAGATAATGATAATTGTCCTACTTGTGAACAAGAGATTACAGCTGCAATTAAAGAAACCAAACTATCTGGTCTTAAATCTACTGCAGCAGATGTTCAGCTAGAGTTGGGTAAATTGGCCAAAGAAGTAGATACTACAGAGAAAGAAGGTATTCAAATCGCCAATAATCTCAATACACTAAGACAGCGTCAAGGTAAAATCAATTCAAATAATGAAAAGATATCATTACTGCAGAAAGAGATTAACAAGGTTCAGAAAGAGATTTCTAACATAAACAAACTGACAGGTGATAGTGGTAACGCTAAGAAAGAACTGTCAGACCTCAAAGCGGCCAAATCAAAGGCCCTAGAAAACAAGCTAGAATATGTAGAGGAAAGGACTTATAACGAAGTTATAGGGGAGATGCTTAAAGATACTGGTATTAAGACTAAAGTGATAAAGCAATATTTGCCTGTCATGAATAGACTTATTAACCAGTATCTGCAAGTACTTGATTTCTTTGTTGCATTCCATCTTGATGAGAACTTCAATGAGACCATCAGGTCAAGACATAGGGATTCATTTAACTATGCATCATTCTCGGAAGGTGAAAAGCAACGTATCGACTTGTCTTTACTCTTTACTTGGAGACAGATAGCTAAGATGAAGAACTCAGCGGCAACCAATCTACTTATCCTAGATGAAACCTTTGATAGTAGCTTAGATGTTGACGGAGTAGATAATCTAACCAAAATTCTTTCAACGCTAGAAGATGGAACCAATGTGTTTATTATATCTCACAAAGGCGATATCCTAGAGAATAAGTTTAGGTCAAAGATTGAATTCTTCAAGCATAAAAACTTCTCTAAGATAGCTTAGTTATATACATATAATAAAATAATCTAAAAAAACTGAAATTAGTTGTTTACAGCAGGTGCAAAGCCTAGTATAATGTACTCTTAGAAATTAGAAAATTAACCGCTCTTAGCTCAACTGGATAGAGCAACAGCCTTCTAAGCTGTAGGTTTCAGGTTCAAGTCCTGAAGGGCGGGCCAAACAAAAGAAGGAAATACCAATGTTATATATCGATTACCGATTTACAATCAATGAAGAAGGTCTAACAATGACCGATAGCAACCCAGATGAAATGTTAACAATAGAACAGACTCCCTTTGAATTGGGTGAAAAGTTCACCTTGGAACAGAATGAAGATGGATGTTTATTCTTTAAACGAAAGGCAGAATATCAAATGGAACTACCTTTTACAGTTTGAATTGTTACAATTGTGTTACATTTATGTTACAGTTAAGAAAATTCTTTAAAATAAATGAAAAAAACACTTTACATTCTCAATAATGCGTAGTATAATATACTAGTAAATTAAAAGAGAAACCTATATTATGATGAATTATGAAAAATCCCTCCTACCAAAACTCTTGGCTAAAGAGAACATTACCATTAGACATGGTAACTTCAATACAGCCTGGTTTGATATCAAGAACAGAACCCTAGGTCTTCCATTGTGGAAAGATATGGGCAAAGATGTTTATGACCTTTTAATCGGTCATGAGGTTGGACATGCAATAGAAACCCCATATGAAGGTTGGCATGATAGTCCAGAGAAGTTAGAAGGATGTCCAAGAACTTATATCAATGTGATAGAAGATGCTAGGATTGAGAGAAAAATCCAATCAAGATATCCAGGGCTTGTCAACTCTTTTAATAAAGGTTATAAGAAGTTATTGGAGAGAGAATTCTTCGGACCACTTGACGATGTAGATTATGACCAAGTCAAACTTATTGATAAGATTAATCTTAAGACCAAACTCGGTTCACTTATAGAAGTACCATTCAATTCAGAAGAAATGGTTTACCTAACTAGAGCTAAAACTACTCAAACATTTGATGAAGTTGTACAGTTAGTTAAAGACATTCTAAAGTTTACTCAAGACAATACACCAGAGCTAATTCAACAGCCAGAACCTCAACTTGAAGATTTAGAAGACCAAGAGTCAGAAGAGAATAACAATCAAGAAGATATGCCGTCAGGACATGATGATTATGAGAAAGAAGAGTCAGACGACGAGTCAACTCAAAGTAAGTCAGGTAATCAATCATCTGAGGAATCAGAAGAGGGTGAAGAGTCAGACGACACTGAAACAGTAACGGCTGAAGAACCTGTACACACAGCTGGTTCTGATGTTTCTATTACCGACACTATCTATAGGTCAAAGGAAAAAGAACTAATAGAAACAGATAGAAATGGTAATCAGCCTATCATCATCAGTCAAACCTCTGCAGACAATATTGAAACATCCATAGTAGATTTCAAACAACTTTCTAAAGAGAGAGAAACAGAAATAAAAAGATGGGAAGAAAATTACAAGGATAGTCCATGGATTAATAATTCTTGGAGAGAAACTATTTCAACTGGTTATGCTTCATATATGAAACAGCTTAAAAAGAATGTTCAACCGGCCGTTAGAGAATTCGAAATGAAAAAAGCGGCGACACAATGGTCTAGGGCTACTGAAGCTAAGACTGGAAACATCAACGTAAACAAGTTATGGTCTTACAAGACAAACGATGATATCTTTCTCAAAGCTACTAAGTTACCAAATGCCAAATCACACGGTATGGTTATGTTGGTAGACTACTCTGGGTCAATGTCAACGTCAATGAAATATGTAATGGACCAAATCCTTCATACTGTTATGTTCTGTAAGGCAGTCAACATCCCTTATGAAGTATATGCATTCACAACCGGCGGTTGGTACGGAGAGTCTCAACCTAGACAATATCAACCAGGTGACCTAGATATGGATGACCTAAGAATGCCACTCCTAGTATCTTCAGATATGAAGAAAGCTGACTTTATAAAGGCGACTCAGTTCTTATACTTAAGGACTACAGAACAAAGAGACATACCTAAAGCTCATTCAGAGAACTGGGGTTCAACACCTCTTAATCAAGCTCTAGTTGTTATGCATGATATCATTAAAAGATTCAGAGCTAAGAATAACATTGAAAAAATGAACTTCTTAACCTTTACTGATGGAGATGCCAATAGAATCCAAGTTCATGGTAATAGAGATTACAGAAACAAGACTAATGAAATAAGATTAATTGTTCAAGGTAAGTCTATCACATCTGGATTAACCTCAGCAACTGGTCTAACAACTGTCCTACTTAACAATATTAAGAAACAGTATAAAACTAACAATCTAGGATTCTTCATGGCCGATGATAATAGTGAATGGAAGTATAGAATCAATAATGCATACTGGGCAGAATCAGCTAGAACAGGTAGTGAAGAATACAGAAAGGAAAAGAACAAAGAGTATAACAAAAACAAGTGTGTTGAAGTATCAAATATTTTCGGATATGATACTTACTACATGGTCAAAGGTGGTAAAAACCTTAATACCGAAGAAGAGGATTTTGAAGTTCAAACAGAAGCCTCAGATGCTCAGATTAGAAATGCTTTTAAAAAGTACTCTAAGTCCAAAAAGACCAACAAGGTGCTCCTTACCAAATTCGGAGGGGCAGTGGCTTGAGTGTAACATATTTGATACACTTGCAAAAAAAGATGAAAATAAATGAATTATTTTCAACAAAACACTTTACATTCGCATAAATGCGTAGTATAATATACTAGTAAATTAAATAAATGGAGTAAACTATATTATGAATACAATGAAAAAATCAACTCAAATAATCCTTGAAACCCTGGCTCAGAGGTTCCCAGACCAGACAGAGTTCAAGAGAGCCCAAATCAGTGATACAGCTGACTCATTGGGTTATTCAAGAAAAGACTTTTGGGACTTAATCGATGCAAAGATAAGAGTTAAACCTGGTGTTTATGACTTATCAGCTATGATTGTCCCAGTTAATAAAGAACCAATTACTGGTTTCTCAAACGTGGTTAAGATGCAATCAATAGTAAACGAAGAATCAAACTTTGCTAAAAAAGATTCAACCTTTGTCCCATGGGGTGCTTTTTCGGATGTGGTTAAAATCCTCAAGTCCGAAATGTTCTACCCAGTCTATGTATCTGGCTTGTCAGGTAACGGTAAGACTTTCATGGTTGAACAAGCGGCTGCTAAACTAGGTAGAGAGTTCATCAGAGTTCAAATTAATCCTGAGACGGATGAGGACGACCTACTAGGTGGATTCAGACTTATCAATGGAGAAACAGTATTCTCTAAAGGGCCGGTTCTCAAGGCTATGGAGAGAGGAGCTATTCTTCTTCTGGATGAGGTCGATAGAGCGACTAACAAGATTATGTGTCTACAAGGTATCCTAGAAGGAAAACCAGTACTAGTCAAAAAGACTGGTGAAGTAGTAGAACCAAGACCAGGTTTCAATGTCATTGCAACAGCCAATACCAAAGGTAAAGGCTCAGAAGATGGCAGATTCACAGCCGCTTCAATCATTGATGATGCTTTCTTGGAGAGATTCACAGTGGCCATAGACCAGGCTTTCCCAAGTCAATCAGTAGAGAATAAAATCGTTGCTAAACATATGGAAAAGTTCGGCAAAGTAGATGTAGAGTTTGCGACTAAACTAGTATCTTGGGCTGACATTATCAGAAAGACATTCTATGATGATGGAGTTGACGAGGTAATTTCAACCAGAAGGCTCTGTCACATAGTTCAAACTTTCTCTATCTTTGATAACAAGATGAAAGCCATAGAATTATGTATCGCAAGATTTGATGATGATACTAAGGCTGCCTTCTTGGACTTATACACTAAAGTGGATTCAGGAGTTACCTTCGAAGATGAAACTACAACCGAGGACACATATGAAACAGTCTAAACCAGATTACAAATTTAATGAAGGGGCTCTTATTGAAGAGCTCCATGATTACATAGATTCAACCTATAATGCACATTATGGTCAAGGAGGACTTCAGTCAAGTGAAGTTATCATCGACCGAGGACATGGCCTAGGATTCTTCTTAGGAAATGTAGATAAGTATAATGCACGTTATGGCAAGAAGGGTGATACTCCGCAGGAGTGGCGCAAAGACCTGATGAAGGTTCTACATTATGGATTACTTGCTTTATATGAGCATGATAGAAATAATGCAAAGTAATTACATAAAGGGGTTTACAAATGCCCCAAAGTGTAGTATAATATAAACTATTAAATAAATGGAGATGCAAATGCAACTATCAAATGAAACCCAGGCTCTTCTCGCCAATTTTGCTACTATCAATGCAAACATGGTTCTGAAACCTGGTCAACAACTAAAAACTATTTCCGAGGCCAAGAACATTTTGGCTATCGCAAATATCACCGAGGACTTCCCTGCTGAAATGGGTATCTACGACCTTAATGAATTCTTATCAATTCATGGTCTTATTGATTCACCTACTTTGCAGTTTGAAGATAATGCTGTACTAATCAAAGATGATACCAATAAGGTAAAATACTTCTTTGCCGCATCCAGTATTCTTACTACTCCAGAGAAGGATATCACAATGCCTTCAACCGATGTAGAAGTTCACTTTACAGCTGACACAATCTCTAAGATTAAGAAGGCTGCTAACGTACTAGGTCATATCGATATGGCTATAGTCGGCGGTGAAAATGTAATTGTAAAAGTATTCGATGCTAAAGATACTAGTGCAAATACTTATGAACTTGACCTAGGTGTTAATACATCTGGTTCAAACTTTAACTTTGTCATGAACATTTCAAATCTGAAATTAGTTGATGGCGATTATAACGTATTTATTTCATCTAAGTTGATTTCCGAATGGCGTAATACTAATTTACCTGTAAATTATTTTATCGCTTTAGAAAAATCAAGTACTTATGGTGTATAAATACTTAATGAATTCTCATAATATTATGAGGATAATAAGAGAAGATGCCGAATTGGTCGGGTCTCTCATAATTAGTCTACTTTGCAAAGGAGAAAAAAATGACTGAAGAAGTAATGGCACCACAAGGTGCAGAGGGCCAAGAGGCTCCACAACTGTCCCTACAAGACATCGCAACTTTCGTACAGATTATCGATATCTGTTCTAAAAGAGGTGGTTTTGAAGGTTCAGAGCTAGAGGCCGTAGGTGGTCTTAGAAATAGAACTGTTGCATTTCTAAATGCCGCGGCTCCAAAAGATGGTGAAGTTCCTGAAGGACAAGTTCCTGTGGAAGAACCATCAGTTGAAGAGGTTACTGCTGAAGAGGCATAATCGAACTAGCCATGAGTGTGGGGGTGGCTCCCCCATATTTTTATTATTACAAGGATTATATTATGAACAAAACTGAAGTTTCGGCTCTTATCTCAGCCTTACAAAACGGGATAGTCAACATCACTTTTAAGAAAATCATTACCAACGAAATTCGAATTATGGAATCATCTCTGAACCCAGAGATTTTGCGTAAGAATGGAGTCGGTACTATATTGGAAAGTGTTTCACCAGATTCGGACCACATCGCTGTGTGGTGTATCGACAAGGGAGCATGGCGTTCCTTTAGAGTTAATACTGTTACTGGCTGGGAGATTATGCAATGAACAATGAGTTTCTATGGGTAGAGAAATACCGACCACAAACAATACAAGACACAATCTTACCAGCTACGATTAAGAAAACATTTCAAACAATCGTTGATACCGGCGAGATTCCAAATTTACTTCTTACTGGTACTGCGGGTATCGGTAAGACAACTGTTGCTAAGGCTTTATGTAAATCACTAGGATTAGATTATCTAGTCATTAATGGTTCAGAAGAAGGCAACATTGATACACTTAGAACAAAGATTAAACACTTTGCTTCGACAGTATCATTACAGGGTGGATACAAGGTGGTCATTTTAGATGAGGCAGATTATCTAAATCCCCAATCCACCCAACCCGCGTTACGTGGATTCATTGAAGAATTCAGTAACAACTGTAGGTTCATAATGACCTGTAACTTTAAAAACAGAATCATTGACCCACTACACTCTCGCTGTTCTGTTATAGAATTTAACATTGCAAAGAAAGACACTCCTAAGTTATGTATGCAGTTCCTAGAAAGGTGCTGTACTATCTTAACCCAAGAAGGTGTTGAATATGAAGAGGCTGTAGTGGCTGAACTTATTATGAAATATCTGCCAGACTGGCGTAGAGTTCTCAATGAGTTACAAAGGTATTCTGTTTCTAATCACATAGATACAGGCATCCTTGTTTCTTTATCAGAAGTGTCTATCAGTAGTCTTATGTCCGCACTCAAAGCTAAAGACTTTAAGAAGATGCGACAATGGGTTACAGATAACATTGACCAAGAACCTGCGGCTCTCTTTAGGAAGTTATATGACAATATGTATGAGTATGTGGAACCACAAAGTATCCCACAGCTTGTCCTTATTCTCGCTGACTATCAATATAAAAACAGTTTCGTTGCTGACCATGAAATTAATATGGTTGCATGTTGTACTGAAATTATGGCTGGAGTATCGTTCAAATGACAGATAGTTATGAATGGTCAAAATGGCAGATAGTGGAAGTACATTATGCTGGAACTAAAAAGCAGTATAGAGTTGTTAAGTATAGTGACAAAAGTGTGGTTATCTTTGAGAAAACATTTGTTAAAGAAGACCAAGCTAAACAATTTTTAAAGAAGGCTCGAGATGAATCCCTTTGATTATATAAACGATATCACTAATAACAAGAAAGGCATAATGATAGATGATATCGCCGAGAAGGAGTATAATTCCTTTATAGTCAATCGTGGCTTAGGTAACTTCCGAGACTGCATTTTATATGCCAATGAAATGAACGTAAACCATCACCTGGATGCACGGCTTCAATATGATTTTTTTATAAATATAATTAAGAAGCAGAAAAGGTGGTCCAAATGGGCCAAACCAGAATCCGTTTCTAATTTGGAAATTATCAAAGAATATTATGGATATAGTAATGAAAAGGCTAAGTCCGTACTATCCTTACTAAATAATGAACAGTTGGAAACATTGAAAAAAAGGATGTATAAAGGTGGAAAACGAAAATAATATTGAAGTTAAAAATTGGACTCCAGCAGATATGTTGGAAATCTCACTCAACGAACCAGATGATTTTCTAAAGATTAGAGAAACATTAACACGTATCGGTGTAGCATCTCGCAAAGACCAGAAGCTATATCAGTCTTGTCATATATTACATAAACAAGGCAGATACTTTATTGTTCACTTTAAAGAGTTATTTCTATTGGATGGTAAACCATCTAACTTAATAGAAAATGACTTGCACAGAAGAAATACAATAGCTACTCTACTTGCAGATTGGGGACTTATCACAGTCCTAAATCCTGAGCAGAGTAAGGACGTAGCTCCATTAAGACAAATAAAAGTCATTCCTTATAAAGAAAAGGTAGAATGGCAACTATGTCCTAAATACAATATAGGAAATAGTAATGCAAAGGATAACACAAAATAACTTTTTCAATAAGTTACACGAATTATTGAAACAAAACAGAATACAAAATGTTTGGAGAAATATCTTAAACTAACATTTTGTGCTGTATAAATAATAGTGGATGCTGAATAATCGGGTCCATATATTAACCTTGCTATACATAGGAGGAAACTAAAATGGTAAGAAATACAATGAACGTGCCTCGTTCACTATTCATAGGATTTGAACCTATACTAAATGAACTTGAAAGAATCCACTCAGCTGGAAGAGCTCAAGATAACTATCCACCCCATAACGTTGTTAAGGTAGATGATGAACACTTTATCATTGAACTTGCGGTTGCTGGATTCTCGGAAGAAGATATTTCCGTAGAAGTAAAGGACGGGATTCTTTTAGTAAAAGGTGTAAAGTCTGAAGATGATGAGCGTGAATATGCACATAAGGGTATATCATCCCGCAAATTCGAAAAGAACTTCCGTCTTTCTGAGTTTGTAGTTATAGATGGTGCTGATCTTGTGAATGGAATACTTGTGGTGAATGCCAGAGTTGAAGTTCCAGAAGAAAGGCGTCCTAGGAAGATTCACTTAGGGTCTGCTGGGGCATCAAAGAAGAAGGAATTTATTCAAGAATAGATTCCGGTGAGCAGCGAAACCTAGTAGATATTTGAAACAATTTCTACTGGAGATACAAAATGAGAACTTTACTCAACATCATGCACAAACATGATGATTTGTCTTTGGCCCTTAAAGAAATGGCAGAACTAACCTTATATATTGGTGTATCATTTATGATTGCCCCAAGTATTATTTGGTTAGCCTGGTCAGGAATTTAAGGTCATTGACTAAAAACTAGGGTGGTATCCTTCGGGGTATCACCCAAACTTTTTTAAAAAACCTCTTTACATTATGCGTGAAGTGTAGTATAATAGTACTATATTTAATTATGGATTGGACTATATGAATTTTTATACAAATGTAACTCGATATGCGAACATGTTACTTTATCGTGGCTATGAAAATGGCACTAAAGTTGCAAAGCGCATCAAATATAAACCCACCTTATTCGTAAATACTCCGCAGGGAGATTGGACTTCGCTCGATGGTAATCCATGTGCACCTATCAAGTTCGATTCTATGCGTGAGGCCAAAGACTGGATGGATATCAATAAGCATACTGCTGGTAGAGAAATCTATGGCAATGACAGATACATATCCCAGTTTATCAACGACCAGTTCCCTGGCGAGATAGAATTTAATCGTAACTTAATCAACGTAACCTCCATTGATATCGAGGTTGCATCCGATGATGGTTTCCCAGAACCAGAACAAGCAGAACACCCTATCATATCCATTGCGATGAAGAACAATATTGACAATACTTATTATGTGTGGGGTCTTGGAGATTTCGATACAGACCAATCTTATATGAAATCACACCGAGTAGTCTATGTAAAATGTGAATCAGAACTTACACTATTACATAATTTTATTAATCACTGGTCACTACCTAGTCAATGTCCCGATGTTATCACTGGCTGGAACACCATGTACTTTGATATACCATACATTGTAAATCGTATTATTAGAATGCTTGGTGATGATGCTCCTAAAAGGCTTTCTCCTTGGGGTATGGTAGACAGAAGAACTGCTCGTAAAATGAACAGAGAACAGACCGTCTTTGATATCAAGGGTATTGGTCATGCAGATTACATGGAACTATTTCAGAAGTATACTTACACAGCCCAAGAGTCCTATGCTCTTAACCATATTGCTCACGTTATTCTCGGCGAGAAGAAACTGTCATATGAAGAATACGGCTCACTCCATAGTCTATACAAAAATGACCACCAAAAGTTTATTGATTATAATATCAAAGATGTTGAGTTGGTCGACAGACTAGAAGACAAGATGGGCCTTATCACTCTTATGTTGACTATGGCATATAAAGGTGGCGTTAACTATTCAGACACATTCGGAGTTACTGCAATCTGGGATACTATTATTTACAGATATCTCAATGACCGAAAGATTGCAATGCCATTCTCCGAGAATAAGATTAAGACTAATTACCCTGGCGGATATGTAAAAGACCCAGTAGTTGGTTTACACGAACACGTGGTATCGTTTGACCTTAACTCTCTCTATCCGTCAATCATTATGCAATATAATATGTCGCCCGAAACTATATTAAACGGCCAAGTCCTTCCTATCAATATCGATAAGATACTTGATGGGTATACCTTTGAACGAGATGGTCATGCTGTAGGCGGTAATGGTCAATGCTTTAGTAGTGATAAGAAAGGCATGATGCCTACCCTAGTAGATGATTTATATAGTGAACGTGTTATAATCAAGAAACAGATGATTGAGGCTCAGAAAGAATTACAGAAGGTAGTTCCTGGTGATAAACAAAAACTCTATGATATAGAACGTAAAATATCCGTGGCAGAAAATCAACAGATGGCTATTAAAATTCTACTTAACTCACTCTATGGCGCTATGGGTAACAAGTACTTCCGTTTCTTTGACCAACGTATTGCAGAGGCAATTACATTATCTGGTCAGCTTACTATCCGTTGGGCAGAAGTCGCTTTAAATAAATACCTAAATAAAGTCATGAACACAGATACCGATTATATTATTGCCATTGACACAGACTCGCTCTATGTTAATCTTGGCCCGTTGGTTGAACAGGTTAACCCATCCAATCCGGTTGACTTTCTTGATAAAGTTGCTAGTGAAAAACTAGAACCAGTCCTTAGTCAGGCATATCAAGAACTGTTTGACCAGATGGGTGGCATTGACAATCGTATGGTTATGAAAAGAGAGGCCATTGCAGACCGTGCAATATGGACAGCCAAGAAAAGATATATCCTAAACGTGCATGATAACGAGGGTGTTCGATATAAAGAACCTAAACTCAAAATCATGGGCATCGAGGCTATTAAATCTTCTACTCCTGCACCCTGCCGTGATGCTCTTAAAGAATTGTTCAAAGTAATTATGAAGGGTTCCGAGAAAGATAATCAACAGGCTATCTTACAATTCAAGGATTACTTCCAAACATTACCAGCCCATGATATTGCATTCCCTCGTGGTGTTAGTAATGTTACAGAGTATTCAAATATGCAGACCATTTACAAGAAGGGTTGTCCAATGCATGTTCGTGCCGCTCTACTCCATAACAGAATGTTAAAGAATAAAAGTCTGACCAAAAAGTATCAGCCAATTAAGAATGGCGAGAAGATTAAATTTATATATCTCAAGTCACCTAACCCTATCAAAGAAAATGTAATCGGCTTCATGCAGTATCTCCCAAAAGAGTTTGAATTGGATTCCTATATAGATTACGAGACACAATTTCAAAAAACATTCCTTGACCCTATAGAACCTATCTTCAAGGCGATTGGATGGAATACCGAAGAAACTTCAAGTTTAGAGGACTTTTTTGGATAAAACACTTTACTTTTGCTTAAAAGTATAGTATAATATAACATATAAACACACTAAGGAAATAATATGAAACTAGTAAGAATCTCATCAGGAGAAGAAATCATTGGAGATGTCACTGAAAGTGATAACTCTGTTATCGTTAAAAATGGCTTTATCCTAATCCCAGGCGGAGAAGGAAAGATTGCATTTATGCCGTTCATGCCATATACTAAGAATGCTAAAGATGGTCTTAAAATCAACAAGCAGTTTGTACTGTTCATTGCTGACCCATTAGATGAATTGGTAAAACAGATTCAATCACAACTTAAGCCTAAATCATCTTTAATCACACCAAACACGGATATCATAGTCTAATGAATACAAGTGCTCGAACAGGTGAATGGGTCCAGAAAATCGGACAGTGGCATCAAGACAGAAATCTTATTGATGGAGCCACAGATAAGGACCAAGTATGTAAACTGATTCAGGAAGTCGGTGAACTTTCTGATAATGTATGTAAGGGTAAAGATGTCGCAGATGATATTGGGGATTGTATGGTAGTATTAATTAATATTGCTATGAGAAATAATCTCACTATCGATAGATGTTTAGAAGTGGCGTATAATGATATCAAAGACCGAAAAGGTAAAATGGTAGATGGTATCTTTATCAAGGAGGAATAATGGCAGGTAATCAACCAAAATATCCAATCTATATTATATCAAAGGGTCGTGCTGACACTAGACTAACAGTTAAGACACTAGAAGCAAACGGCACACCTTATACTATAGTAATTGAACCTCAAGAGTATAACGATTATGCGGCAGTCATTGACCCAGCCAATATTCTAGTTACTCCATTTACTAATCTAGGTCTAGGTTCTATACCAGTCCGTAACTTTGTTTGGGAACATGCATGTTCTACTGGTGCTGAAAGACATTGGATTCTTGATGATAATATACAACATATGTATAGACTCCATAAGAATGCTAAGATTAAGGTAACAGATGGTACTTGTTTCACTGCATGTGAAGAATTTACTGACCGATATGAAAATGTTAAAATGTCTGGTATGAACTATAGTTATTTCCTACCTGCGACTACCAAGCGACCTCCATATTATCATAACACTAGGGTATATTCATGTATCTTATTGGCGAATGATATCTATCCAGAGTTTGCGTGGAGAGGCCGATTCAATGAAGATACAGATTTATCTCTAAGAATTATGAAGGCTGGTTATCATACTTTCCTATTTAACAACTTTAATTGTGGTAAGATTACTACTATGACAATGAAAGGTGGTAATACGGAAGAGTTATATAACATTGACCAAACAGGTGACCAAGGCAATCGTAAAGGTAATGATGATTTTGATAACCGAAGAGAGTTTGCAGAATCATTAAGACGACAACATCCAGACTGTGTTAAAGTTACTTGGAAATGGGGCAGGTGGCATCACCACATTGACTACTCTATATTCCAAAAAGAAAAACCAACTCTTAAACCAGACCTAAATATACCTAAGGTAACAGACAATAAAGGTCTAAAACTAGTCAGACTAAAACAGGAGGCATTAAATGGCAAGTAAAAACAATTCAACAAAAGATAGACAAATCAATTACGAAGGTGAAAGTCTATTTGTATTATCGGGTGAAGAACAGGCAGAGACACCACATCAGTGGGACTCAATGCCAGAATTTGACCAGAAACAGAATGAGGCATGGAAATGTATTAAGGTAAGATTCCGTAATGAAGAAGACCTATTGGCATTTGCAGAACTTATTGGTCAAACAGTAACACCTAAAACAAAAGGCGTTTGGTATCCACCTGCAGACAAAACTAAGAACTCGCTTCTTAGATGGATGCATGAAGACCAAATTGATGGCAATCCAGATGTTGACGAAGTAATTGACGAAGGACATATTCTAGTAGAATAATGACAAACTTAAACAAATATATAGTAGAGCACAATCCTTTATTTAGTGATGAAGCTGACTTTGATATAGTAACATATGTTTCTGACCTTATATCAGAACATGAAAATTATACAGATGTATCTCATCCTATATATGTCCCAAGTAAGGGAAGAGCAGATTGTGCATTTACTCCTAAAACATTATTAGAAGAAAATATACCATATAAGTTGTTTGTTGAACCTCAAGATTATGAAGAGTATTCCAAATATCACGATAAAGATAGATTAGTTAATATTGAAGCTAACGATAGAGGCATTTCATATGTCAGAAACTTTATCAAAGAATACTCTAAAGCCCAAGGTGATACATATCACTGGCAAATGGATGATGATATTAAAAAGTTTAGAATCAGAATGAATGATAAGAATGTTGTGGTTAAAGGTATCAATGCCTTGGCCGTGGTAGAAAAGACAATTGGTCTATTCTCTAATGTTGCCATATCAGGCCTTACAAGTCCAGCATTTGCTTTTAGTAAAAGATATCCAGTTAAAGTAAACCAACTCGCATACAGCTGTGTTCTCATTAATAATGAAGCTGATGTTACTTGGCCAGAAAATCTATCAGGTGTAGAAGACTGGCATTATACACTCACAGCCTTAGAAAACAAATGGTGTACAATTTCTTTCTCTCATATCCTATTTGATGCTCCTGGTACTGCGACTCAAAAAGGTGGTAATATGAACCACTGGGAAAGTAAAGAGAAGAGACGCAAACTCTATGAGAGATTTGTTAAGGTCTGGCCTAAGAACTTTAGAGTTGTTGAGTTAGTAGAAGGTTCACATAAGGGTTGGAAGTTACAACACAAACGAAGGTTTTTCACCGACTATAAAAATTTAAAATTAATTTTAAAAACCCCTTTACAATCAGATTAAAATGTAGTATAATATACCTATTATGGATAAAGTATCAGGCACACTATTTGAATCACTCTTTGATGTTCAGACTAACAAGAGTATAGATTTACCCACATTCAAAGACTTTGAAACAATACTATATCGACTTTCCGAGAAACCCAGAAAAGATAAAAAGTCTGCAGAACTAATGTCTCCTGCTTTTTATTCTGCTGGTACTACAAGAAAGAATGATAATGTACAAGGTTGGGGTGGCTGGTGTGCCATAGATGTAGATGATTGCACCGAGGACTTACAAGAGTTCTTGGACAAGAAATGTAAAGATTATCATTATATCTGTTACTCTACTGCTTCATCCACAAAAGACTTGCCAAAGTTTAGACTTGTCTTTCCCCTTACAGAGTTTGTTAACAAAGACAATATTAAACACTTCTGGTATGCCCTCAACAAAGAACTTGGTGAAATGGGTGATATCCAAACCAAAGATTTATCAAGAATGTATTACATCCCTGGCAAGTATGCTAATGCGCATAACTTTATCTTTACTAAACAAGGTGAACCAATGTCTCCCCATGATATTATGTCTCGCCATGAGTATATAGAAAAAAGTGGGAATTCATTCTTTGATAAATTACCTAAGAAGATGCAAGAGGCCATGATGGCTCACATGAAATCTTCACTAACTAATACTAAGGTATCATGGACTGGTTATAAAGACTGTCCGTTTTTTCCAAAGAAATTAGAACAAGAATATAGAACGATTACAGGCAGTGGCTGGTATCATAAAATGTATCAGATTATGGTGGCACTCGCCGGTAACGCTATAAGTAACAAGTATCCAATTACCTCTAAAGAAATTGCCTACTTATGTAGAGAATTAGATTTAGATACAGGCAATTGGTATAATAAAAGACCATTAGATAAAGAGGCAGAAAGAGCCTTAGAATTTGTACATAGGAATAGTTTATGAAAATAACAGTAGTAGGTTCGGGTTACGTTGGTATGGCTAACGCAGTAATGTTTGCCAAGAAACATGATGTAACAATTTTAGACATTGATAAGTTAAGAGTAGCTTCAATTAACCTTGGCGTATCAACCATTGAAGATAAAGATATATCGGATGAACTAGCTGAAGGCAAGTTATCACTTAAGGCGACCATGAATAAACAGACTGCATATGAAGATGCTGACTGGGTGGTCATCGCAACACCAACTGATTATGATGAAGCAACAAACTACTTTAACACAGATACTGTTGAAGGTTGTATTAGAGATGCAGTAGAATATAATGCTGACTGGGATAAAAGTTCAACCACAATAGTAGTTAAGTCAACTATACCTGTAGGATTCATTGATGATATGCAAGAGAAGTATACGAAGTCAGTTATATTCTCTCCAGAATTCTTAAGAGAAGGCACAGCGTTAAGAGACTGTCTACGACCAGAAAGAATTGTAGTAGGTGATATTGGTTACAATGGTGAATCGTTTGCCAAACTTATTAATGAATGTATTATACCAAACTTCCCAATGCCACCAGTTAATCTATGTGGAACTAAAGAGGCAGAATCAATTAAACTCTTTGCCAATACATACCTCGCGATGAGAGTATCTTTTTTCAATGAATTAGATATGTACGCAGAGGCAAATAACATGAATGCATATTCTATTATAGAAGGTGTTACTGGAGATTCACGTATCGGTAGAGGTTATAGTAACCCATCATTTGGTTATGGCGGATACTGTTTCCCTAAAGATACAAAACAACTACTTGCCAATTTTAGAAAGCATCATATCCCTACCAAGATTATTCAAGGTATTGTATACGCGAATGAGAACAGAAAAGATTGGATTGCAAGAATGATACAACAGAAAGATAATGTATCAGTAGTAGGAATCTATAGACTAGCCATGAAATCTGGTTCAGATAATTATAGGTGTTCAGCCATACAAGGTGTTGTTGATAGACTTACCAAGGCTGGAGTCAAAGTTATTATTCATGAGCCTATGATTGAAGATGATAAGTTTTTAGGTTGTGTTATAGAAAATGACATAGATAAGTTCAACGAGCTATCTGACCTAATTGTGACCAATAGAATGTCTGATGATATTATTGAGTCAAAAGTATACACCAGAGACATATACAATAATAATTAAAAAGACTTTACTTTCACTTAAAAGTGTAGTATAATATATCTATTAAACAAGGTAAAACTATGAGCAAAATACTAGTAACAGGCGGAGAAGGATTTATTGGTTCTAATCTAATTAAAAGATTATTATCAGAAGGCCATCAAGTAGTATCAATAGATAACGGACACTCAAGTCAGATGTCAAATAGGCATGATGGATGTTGGTATCTCTATGGTACTCCGATGGACATATTTGGTGCATTACAACATCAAGAACAAACTTTTGATTATATATTTCACTTTGGTGAATATGCAAGAGTAGAACAATCGTTTAATGACTTTGATAAAGTAATAGATTATAACCTAAGACACTTCCCAGAAGTTCTAAAGTTTGCCAAACATCAGGATGCCAAAGTAATCTATTCTGGTTCATCTACTAAGTTTGCCAATAATACATCAGCCGCTTCCCCATACGCATATACTAAAGCTCAGAATACTGAATTACTAAAGAACTATTCAGAATGGTTCGGCTTAGATTACAGTATAGTTTACTTCTATAATGTCTATGGAGATAATGAAATCAATGAAGGACAATACGCAACAGTGGTTGGTAAGTTCCTTAAGATGGTCAAAGATGGTGCAACCACTTTACCTGTTACATCACCAGGTGTTCAAGTAAGAAACTTTACACACGTTGATGATATTGTAGAGGGTATTATACTTGCCGCATTTAAAGGTAGTGGAGATAACTATGGTATTGGTTCACCAGAACAACATTCAATACTAGATTTAGTTTCATATCTTAAAGTTCAACCAGAAATGCTACCAGAGAAAGCAGGTAATAGATTAAATGGAGAACTTAAGACAGCAAAGGTAATTGACTTAGGCTGGAAACCAAAGAACACTTTACAAAAATATATAATGGAGAAATTATGAAATCACCCAACTACGGAAATATAAGTTTATGGATTGCGGCAATAGTATGTTTAATACTATTAGTGCCAACACTTGCTGCTTCTGATGAAAACGGAGAAAGATATTGTCTAGCTCAAAACATTTATTTTGAATCAGCCAATCAACCCTTTGCTGGAAGAGTTGCAGTTGCCAATGTGGCAGTCAATAGGTCAAAGGATGCACAGTTCCCTAGTACTATATGTGATGTAGTCTATCAAGCTAAATTAAGAGAGAACTGGAAAGGCAATATGGTTCCTATCAGAAATAAATGCCAGTTCAGTTGGTACTGCGATGGTAAGTCGGACGAACCTACAGATTCAACTACATGGATGGAATCGTTACATATCGCAGACTTAGTTATATCTGGAAAAATGCCAGACATTACAAGTGGCTCTCTATGGTATCATGCAGACTTTGTATCACCTTACTGGGCACCATATCTAACCGAAGTTGTTACTATTGACAATCATATATTTTATAAATAGGAGTACACATGAAAATTAATGAACAATACGAATCATATTGCCTAGTAGACTGTACCGATAATGGTCATACTATGGGGGCAGATGTAACTTTTTTTAAACCTAAAGACCTATGTAAAATATTATTCGAAGGTAAGATTGAGGTGTATTTAAAATATAATTCAAAACATCAAGTATATGTCGGCTCCAAAGCTGGTATGGAATTTATAACCAAAGGACCCAATTTAATGGGTATCTATAAATATTAGGAGAAATAAATGATTAAGATGATTGGCCGTAATGTATTAGTTACGGAAACCGAAAAGGAAAATACTACATCAGGTGGTATTATATTAACAGAAGCAATTACCAAGGGTAGTAAACCTGGCCTAGTTTTGGCTGTCGGGCCTGATGTTACAGATGTAGCAAAAGGAGATAGAGTATTCTTACAATGGGATAAAGCTATGGCAGTAGATGTAGAAGGTAAGGGTGGTGCTATCATTGATGAGTCATTCATCAAGGCGGTACTAAATGTATAGGTATAGAGTTTATATAACAAGAGTAGTTGACGGAGATACTGTCGATGTAGATATTGATTTAGGGTTCAGCACTATGCTAAGAAAGCAAAGAGTTAGAATGATGGCAATTGATACACCAGAATCCAGAACCAGAGACTTAGAAGAAAAGTTTTATGGTAAACAATCTAAATACTTCTTAGAAAGTATCTTAAAGGATAAGAAAATTCAACTAGTATCCCACGATAAAGGCAAGTTCGGTAGAATTTTAGGTGAACTCTTTATAGATGGATTAGAAACTTCAGTTAATCAAACCATGATTAATAACAATCATGCTGTCCCATACTATGGTGGCAATAAAGAAGAAACAGAAAACCACCATATGGCAAACCGTAAAGCTCTCAATGAGCAAGGCATTATTTACGTTGAAAAATAAATTTAAGAAAGCATTCATGGAAGTCGCAGAAACATTTGCGGCTTTAAGTCATGCCGAAAGAAAAAAAGTAGGTTCTATTATAGTAAAGGATAATAGGATTATATCTATAGGATATAATGGAATGCCTACTGGTTGGGATAATGTATGTGAGACTAAGGATATCCATGATTATGGAAATAGAACTCCAGTATATGGGCTCACTACAAAACCCGAAGTCCTCCATGCAGAGGCAAATGCTATATCTAAAGTTGCAAGGTCAAATGAATCTACAGAGGGTGCCGAAATCTTCTGTACTGCCATGCCTTGTATAGATTGTGCTAAGTTAATACACCAATCGGGTATTAAAAAAGTATATTATAAAGAAGATTATAAAGCTAACGTGGGTTATGGAAGACCCTTTTTAGAAAAGTGTGAAATAGAATTGGAACAAATATGAAGAAAAGAGTAGGATTTACATGCAGCACATTTGACTTACTACATAGTGGTCATGTTGCAATGTTAAGAGAAGCAAAGACCGCATGTGATTATTTAATATGTGCATTACAAAATGACCCATCAGTAGATAGACCAGAGAAAAACAAACCCATTCAAAATATTGTCGAACGCCAAGCGCAACTAGCCGCCATTAAATATGTTGATGAAATTTTAGTATATAATACAGAAGAAGAGCTCTTAGATATCCTTGCAATGTATCATATAGATGTTAAGATAATGGGCGAAGAATACAGAGATAAAGACTTTACTGGTAGAGAACTATGTAAGCAAAGAGATATAGATTTTTACTTTAACAAAAGAGACCACAGATTTTCAACATCTAATTTAAGAAAAAGAGTTGAAGAAAACACTTTACAATTGAAGTGATTTGTAGTATAATATACTTAATATTAAAACAGGAGAATATATGCCATCAATAGATTTAACCCCTAGGAAACCAAGGAATTCTAAGGATAAAAGACCACAGAAACCAATGCCGTTTGACGTTGCTCTAAGAAAGTTTAGAAAAGCAGTTGAGAGGGCTGGTACTCTGCAGGATGTACGCAGGAAGGAGTTCTATGAGAAACCAACTGCAAAGAGAAAGCGTAAGAAGGCCGAGGCCATTTCACGTTCAAGAAAACAACAGCGTCTCCAAGAACAGACGCAACACGGCAGGAGAAAAAGATAATGTCAGTAATGGATAAATTAAAAAAGAATTCGAAGATTAAGACAACATCAGTCTTATCTGAATCGATTTTCTTTACAGAAAAAGATATGGTACCAACAGAAGTACCTATGGTGAATGTCGCCTTATCGGGTGATATTGATGGTGGTCTTACATCAGGACTAACGGTATTGGCTGGGCCTAGTAAACACTTTAAGACAAGTTTTGCTCTACTCATGGCTGGTGCCTATATGAAGGAACACGATGATGCAGTAATGTTATTCTATGATTCCGAGTTCGGTTCACCTCAATCATATTTCGAGGCATTTGGTATTGATACTGATAGAGTATTACATACACCAATTACAGATGTGGAACAACTTAAGTTTGATTTAGTAGGTCAGCTAGATAATATCGAACGTGGTGATAAAGTTATCATTGTGATTGATTCTATTGGTAACCTTGCATCTAAGAAAGAACTAGAAGATGCCTTAAATGAAAAAGGTGTTGCTGATATGTCCAGGGCTAAGGCTTTGAAAGGACTTTTCAGAATGGTTACTCCATATCTTACTATGAAAAATGTACCACTACTTGCAGTTAATCATACTTACCAAGAGATTGGTCTCTTCCCTAAAGCTATCGTATCGGGCGGTACGGGTATCTACTACTCAGCTGATAACATTTGGATTCTAGGACGTAGACAAAATAAAACTGGTTCTGATGTTACAGGTTATGACTTTATTATTAATGTAGAGAAGTCAAGATTTGTAAAAGAGAAATCAAAGATTCCAGTATCAGTATCATGGGAAGGTGGAATCGAACAGTATTCAGGCCTACTAGAAATTGCCTTGGCTGGTAACTATGTGGTTAAACCAACTATGGGTTGGTATGCTAGAGTAGACCAATCAACAGGTGAAATAGTACAGCCTAAAGTAAGACAGAAAGATACTCTTACTAAAGAATTCTGGGAACCTATCTTAACAGGTACGGACTTTGCTAAGTTCATTAAGTCTTATTATCAAATTGGTCATAAGCCTTTATTAGAAATAGATTTAGAAACCACTTTACAGGAAGAGTAAAATGGAGTATAATATAACCAATAAAGATTATACTTTAGTGGAACAGGAAGCTGGTGAACTATCTGATTTTTATGGGATAAGAATTAAAACTGGTAAATGGAAAGATGTTGTGTTTGTATTTGGAAAAGTATCTATTAAAGAAGATGCTGTAAAAGATATGGCAAAACTTTCATTTACCTATAACATTCAAGACCCAGATGAACACGATATAGATACTTTGCAGAAAGACCCTGATTTTAATGATTACCTTGGTGCTCTTTTACAACATATAGTAACAGAGTCACTAGAAACAAGAGAGGCCCAGATTGGATATAAAACACCAACTACCGACACACATACTGAGCAACTTACTTAATAACGAGAGTTATTGTAGACGAGTTATTCCGTATATTAAACCCGAATACTTTGAGGGTGAGCATAGAACAGTATTTAGTTTAATTACTGCTTTTGTTGGAAAACATAATAAGTTACCAACTCCAAGTGTATTAGAACTAGAACTAAGAAAGACAAGTGCTCATGATGATTTGCTCAATGCATCATCACAGTTGGTAAAGGCTATTCAAGTCCATGAAGAAATAGATACAGATTATCTAATTAAAGAATCCGAAAAGTGGTGTAGGGATAGGGCAGTCTATCTCGCCATTATGAATTCTATCGGTATCATTGATGGCAAAGATGCTGAACAATCAGAAGGTGCTATTCCAGAAATACTTTCTAATGCTCTCGGTGTATCATTTGACCAGGCAATTGGTCATGATTACATTGACAACTCAGATGAAAGATTTGATTTCTATAACACAAAAGAAGATAGAACACCCTTTGACCTAGATTACTTTAATAAGATTACGAAGGGAGGCTTACCCAATAAAACCTTGAACATTGCTTTGGCAGGAACAGGTGTGGGTAAGTCTCTATTCATGTGTCATTGTGCGGCATCGGTATTACAACAAGGCAGGAATGTACTTTACATCACCATGGAAATGGCTGAAGAAAGAATTGCTGAACGTATCGATGCTAATCTAATGGACTTACCAATAGAACAACTTGCCAGAATTAACAAATCAACTTTCGATAGTAAGATACAAAAGATTGCTCAGGCATCTATAGGTAAACTTATTATCAAAGAATACCCTACAGGTGCTGCTCATACTGGCCACTTTAGGGCTCTTCTTAATGAACTTAAGATGAAAAAGAACTTTAACCCAGATATGATATACATTGACTACTTGAATATTTGTTCATCAAGTCGTATGAAAGGGCTGGGTGGAAGTATAAATAGTTACTCTTACATCAAAGCCATTGCAGAAGAATTGCGTGGTCTTGCTGTAGAGTTTAATGTTCCGATAGTATCGGCTACCCAAACTACCAGGTCAGGATTTGGTAATACGGATGTCGGTCTTGAAGACACATCAGAATCATTCGGCCTACCTGCTACGGCTGACCTTATGTTTGCTCTTATATCAACAGAGGAACTAGAAGAATTAGGCCAACTCATGGTAAAACAATTGAAAAATCGTTACAATGACCCGACCAAATATAAAAGATTTGTAGTCGGTATTGACAGGAGCCGAATGAAATTATTTGATGTAGAAGAAAGTGCACAACAAGACATTATCACAGATGTTGTGCCAGATAAACCAATTGCAACGTGGGGTGATAGAGAGAATAAAGACACGTTTGCTGAATTTAAAATATAGGAGAAATATATGAATATGTTACTTAAACTAAAAGACTGGTCATTAGATAGACTAAAAGAAAGAACCTCATTAGATGGTATTGGACTAATTGTGCTATGTGGCTCAGTTATTTTATTTGGTGGTATTGCTAAGCTACTTGCTTGGTTAGGCCTTGGATGGGGAATTTACACACTGGTAAAGAGTGACTAAAATATGTTTGACGTGAAACTTATATCATATTCGCAGCCACCTGCGGAGGTCGAGTTAAGTCCCGACCTCTTGCAGATGGTCGCTTACTGTGCTAGGGTATCTAATCCTAGTAATCAGAGCAATGAAGAAACTTCAGAGAAACTAGTAAAGTATTTAATTAAGCACAAACACTGGAGCCCATTAGAGATGGTAAGTGTATGTATGGAGATAGATACAACTAGGGACATTGCAAGACAAATACTTCGCCATAGGTCTTTCTCTTTCCAAGAATTCTCACAGCGATATGCTGACCCAACAAAAGATTTAAGTTTTGTTACAAGAGAAGCCAGAATGCAAGATAAAAAGAACAGACAGAATTCTATTGAAAACCTTGATGAGTCCATTAATTATATATGGGAATCTTATCAAGAAGTTATTATAGAAAGATGTCAAAAAGCTTATAATTGGGCTATCGAGGTAGGAATTGCCAAAGAACAAGCCAGGGCTGTACTACCTGAGGGATTAACAAAGTCTCGTATGTACGTTAATGGAACCCTTCGCTCTTGGATTCATTATATAGAACTAAGAAGTGCCAATGGTACTCAAAAAGAGCATATGGATATAGCAAAAGAAATTGGTAATATTATCTATAAAATTTTCCCAGTTGATGATGTAGTTTAAAAGAGTGGGGCTGTAGCGCAGTAGGGAGAGCGTCTGGTTTGCAACCAGAAGGTCGGGGGTTCGATTCCCTCCAGCTCCACCATTCTTATAACTAAATGTTATAAAATGTAACACAATTGTAACAAAAAAGTTTAACAAAACACTTTACAAGCACTCTTATGCGTAGTATAATAGTAGTATAGAAAGTAATTAATTGGAGAAACTATATTATGAAAAACAAATTCCACGAACAAAACGTATCAGAGCTAGGTAATTATCTAACCAAGATTAAAGCTGACTATCACAGATGGCAAGATAGATGCAAAGATGGTTGTAGTAAAGTTAAAGACCAAATGTTTGATGATTTTTGTGAAAGTCTTTCTTATAAGGCTGGTAGAAACTATATCAAAGTCAGTACTGGTAATTCAACTCATTCATTCATTGTAGCTAAACCTACTAAAGGTTTTAAAGAAGGAGATATCTTAATGGCTAAATCATGGGCCGCTCCAGCTACTAACTTCGCAAGAGGTAATATCTTTGAAGATTATACAATCAGATGGACAGGGGCTGTATAAATGAAAAATAATTTAACAAAACACTTTACTTTATACCTAAAGTGTAGTATAATTAACTTATTAAAAGGAGATATATTATGAAACAGCTAGACTTATTCCCAATGACCGAGTCCGAAATGAGGGACCTAGTAGGTGCTCCATCAATTGAAGAAGCAGAAACCTGTACTTGTGGTGCCCCACTAGAAGGATGTCCAGACAATTACGAACATATGACCCACGGAGTTTAAATGCTAAGAGCCTTTAAAGAAATAACCAAATGGGAAGATAATACCCTCAACCACACTTACATTCTAAACGAACACGGACACTTAGTTGGCTTTAGAAGTACATCAACCAAACAATATAAACAATTTAAATCACCTATGAAACAGTTCTCTAAGTCGAGACGCAAGTTCATAGAATTAAAACCAGTAGAAAAATATATGGAGTCTGCATGAAACCTTGGGACATAATAGAAAAACTTGAATCAGATAACTCAAGGCTATTTAAAGAAGATGTTGTATCTCAATATATTGATAATAAAGAATTCCAAGACGGAGTAAAACTTGCTCTCAATCCCTTTGACACATTCGGCGTTAAATTGATACCTATTTCTAAGAAGGATGGTCCAGGGCTTGAGACAAGTGATTTTTGGAAACTAGCATTATCATTACAATGTAGATGTCTGACAGGTAATGCGGCTAAAGAAGAGATACAAGAAACAATGGATAAAGCCACCATGGATGAGTGGAACTTCTGGTATCGTAGGATTCTTCTTAAAGATTTAAAATGTGGTGTATCAGAGAAGACCATCAATAAGATGGGTAAGAAAATTGGATTTGAGATTCCAAGATTTCATTGCATGTTGGCCACGAATGGTGAAAACAATAAACACATGAAAGGTGATTGCCTTATCGAGTACAAGTATGATGGGGTAAGAGCCATAACCATAGTACTTAAGGGAAAGGCCACTATCTATTCTAGGAATGGTAAAGTCTATTCTAACTTCCCTCATATTGAAAAAGCCTTGAGTCAGCCACAGTTCGAAGGAATGGTATTCGATGGCGAGATTATGAGTCATAACTTTACAAGTCTAATGAAACAAGTACATAGGAAAGAAGGTGCACAGACAGATGATGCCTATCTCGCTCTCTTTGATATGATTACTATAGATGAATTCAATGCAGGTGTTTCAGTAGACGGCTGTTATGATAGAAAGATTAATATGGATGAAGTACTTTTTGGTCTTGATGATTGTATTAAAGCAGTAGATTATGAGATTATTAATTTGGAACAAGACCATGATGTATTCATGCAAATTAATAAAGAGGCCATAGAAAATGGCTATGAAGGAATTATGGTTAAACCAATAGACGGTTTATATGAATGTAAAAGAAGTAATGCTTGGTTTAAAATCAAGCCATTTATAGAAGTAACTCTGACAGTAGAAAGTATTGAAGAAGGTCAGGGTAAGTTCGAAGGAACAACAGGTGCTCTAGTTTGTGCAGGACACGATGAAGATGTTGATATTAAAGTCAATGTCGGTGGTGGCTTAACTGATAAGATTAGAGATAGTATTTGGAAAGACCAAGATGCTGTATTAGGCCAGTTGGTGGAAATTAGAGCTGACTCTATTTCACAAAACCAAGATGGGACTTATTCATTAAGATTCCCAAGATTTAAAACATTTAGGGGATTTGCCCCAGGAGAAAAACTATGAAAAGTAAATTACAATATAAAGGAATTGAAAAGGACTCTACTATCCAATGGAGACCAACAATCTATGACGACCCTTTCAAGTTTGATTATGATACAGTAAAGACAAGAATTGAGATTGCAGAACAGGCAGGTTTCACTGATGATGTTGCTACTATTAAGAAAAACATTAAAAGAGTTGTTGCTGATAACCCAGGCATGTTTGATGATTTCTTGGAACTAGTGTAATGGAATCAATCACGATTACAAGTTGGAAAGTCCTCGCCCAAGAAAAGGGTGGGGGCAAAGTAGTCGCAGAATATATTTTTGCAGATGAAAGAGAAGCTAAACTTTTTCAAAAAGATATGAAATATAAAGGTTATCACTCAACAATAGAGGCTGTAGAATGCTAGAATATATTATAATCATGCTTTGCCTTATGGGATGTAGTTATACATCTTATAACCTAGGGGTAAAGAATGGATGTGAGGGCACTTTAAAGGAACTTCTTAAAATAAAAGTAATTAAAGTGGACGATGAGGGCAATATCTCAACAGGAGGCTCTAACAACTAGGTCTCCAAATATTATAAATACATATATTAATAACCTATAATAAAGGAATAATTAACAATGAATTTATTACCAATTAAATATGAACTAGGAACAGACACAGATAGAGTCCTAAATGAATTAAGAGTCGCCAAAAAACTTGGTAATACTTTTGTTAGAAAAATCAAAGCCGTCTGGACTACATTAAAAAGAACTATATTAAAACTATTTACCAGTAAGTTGAAGAAGGCAGAACTATTTGATACTGTCGAGATTACAATTCCTGGTCAAATTAAGGAGAATAATATGACGGAGAATAAATTAGTTATTAAAGAAGACCAATCGGGTGCAATTGGAGCTATTAAAGGAAACTATAATGAAGCTTTAGTATGTCAATTTCTATTTGACCATAAAGGTTCCGAAGTTGATATATCAAATGATTATGAAAAATATCGTTCAGGTATTAAATCCACAGTAGCAGAATGGGATAAAAAACTAAAAGAAGCAGACCCAAAGAATTATAAAAAATTCATGGCCATAATTAGAAAGGGTAGTGCTGATATGGCAAACTATCTTATTAATGCGGCAGTGTCTGAAAAGGCCACTATAGTAGGAGCATATTTAGATAACCTTGCTTTTTTAGATGGGATAGATTTCAAAGCAGATATTAGAGTTGCTGTTATGAAAGAAGGTAAAGAGATATTAAATGGTTACTCTCTTAAATTATATTCAAAGAAAACAGTCGGACTTGCTAATACTACTGCAAGAGGTTTATGTGGTCATTTAGGTAGTGAGGCTGCTGTAAAGGAATTTGATGCTAGACTTAAGTCAGATAAAATTTTAAAAACTTTAATTAATAAAGCTAAATTAATAAATGCTATAAAACAAGACCTTAAGGGACATCTCAAAGGTAAAGAAAAGAGTTATGATAAATTAATTAGGTTAAGAGGATTAACACCTGATGAAATTAAAAAACTAGATTTAAACAAACTTGATGCTGAAAGAAAAGCCGCAAGGAAACCAATTAATGTAAGAATAGCAGCTCTAGTATATGAAGTATTGGCCCCATATGAAGGTAGTCAAGAACTAGGTGAAAAAATACTAAACATATTAGGCTTTAATGATAAAGAAACTAAGATGTTAATGGCGATTACTACAGATAAGAAAAGTGAAATCATTGCTGCTCATCCAGATTTAGACTTAAGTAAAATAAAAATCGAAGACCCTAATGGTAGAGTATCATTAAATATCATTGGGCCTACTGGCAAGAAAATCGTATCATTTAACGTAAAAGAAGGTGAGCAGAAAAAAGTCAGTGGTGCTGTATCCTTCGTAGGAATCGACCCAGAGGAGTATGAAGAATACCTATGATAAGATTAAGAAATTATACACCTCTACACGAGGCAACAAAGAATACTCATATGACCCACATTGAAGACCTAATTATAGATGGTGGGGTCAAGGGGGCTCGCCAAGCAATCCTAGCGCTTAGAAGTCTAAGGGATATGCTTTCAGGTAACACCAAAGCACCAGTGGATGTTACCGTGAAATGGGACGGAGCCCCCGCCGTGTTTGCTGGAGAACATCCAGAGACGGGAGAATTCTTTGTTGCTAAAAAAGGTATCTTCAATGCGAATCCTAAAATCTATAAGTCACATGAAGATATTAAAGCAGATACATCGGGCGACTTAAGTAAAAAACTTATAATGGCTTTCGATACTTTAAAGGATGTAGGAATCAAAGGGGTTATACAAGGTGACTTTATGTTCGATAAGTCAGACCTTAAAAAGGAGAAGATTAATGGAGTTAGTCATATTGTGTTTCATCCTAACACTATCGCTTATGCAGTACCTACTGATAGTGCTCTCGCTAAGGAGATTGGAGCAGCTAAGATTGGAATTGTTTGGCATACAACGTATAGTGGAGCAACGTTTGAGACAATGAGAGCAGAGTTTGGTAAAGAGATAGTACCTAAGTTAAAGAAGTCAAAAGATATATGGATGCAAGATGCAACATTACCTGACCTTTCTGGTACTGCAACTCTTACTAAAGCAGAAACAGAAGAACTAAATAAAAATCTTTCAGGTGCTGGTAAAGTATTTAAACAAATCGCATCTACTACATTAAAAGAGTTAGAGTCCAATTCGGAATTAAATATGTTATTAAATGTATATAATAATTCCAAGGTGAGAGAAGGCCAAAGAATTACAGATACTAAGAAACATGCCACTGGACTAGTAATGTGGATTAATAATAGGTATCAAAAAGAGATTGATAAAAGAAGTTCAGATAAAGGTAAACAGACTCAAGTAGATAAACGAGATGCCTTACTTAATTTCTTTAGTAAAGGTAATATAAAGAACCTAAAATTAATCTTCGATTTACAGAATTTTGTTGTAAATAGTAAATTAATTCTTATAAATAAACTTAATAGTCTTAATAAAATTAATACCTTTGTCAAGACTAAATCCGGATTTAAAGTAACCAACCAAGAAGGTTTTGTTGCTATAGATAGAATGGAAGGTGGCGCTGTTAAGTTAGTTGATAGGTTAGAATTCTCCTACAACAACTTCAGTAAAGATATAATTAAAGGTTGGGATAGTCCTAACTAAATGGGAACCAGGGATAAATGAAAGTCAAAAACTTTAGCGACTATATAGTCGAAGCATCAAAAGAAATAACCGTAGTATTTGGTAGATTTAATCCGCCGACTACAGGCCACGAAAAACTTTTTGAAACTCTTAAAAAGGTATCACGTGGAGGTGCATATAGAATATACGCATCACAATCCCAAGACCCTAAAAAGAATCCTCTTAAATTTAAAGACAAGATTAAGTTCCTAAGAAAAATGTTTCCTAGACATGCCAGAAGTATCATGGCAGACGGAGATGTGCGTACTATAATTGAAATTGCAACTAAGTTATATGACCAAGGTTTTACTAAGATGTCAATGGTTGCAGGTTCAGATAGAGTAAAAGAATTTGAAATCTTACTAAACAAATATAATGGTGTTCAGGCAAGACATGGCTTCTATCAATTTGAAGGAAGTATTAAAGTACTCTCTGCAGGGCAAAGAGACCCAGATGCAGAAGGTGTAACAGGAATGTCAGCCTCTAAAATGAGAGCAGCGGCCGCAGAAGGGGATTTACAAACATTTTCTAGTGGTCTTCCAAGTGGTTATACTGATTCAGCTGAGTTATTTAATGCAGTGAGAAAAGGGATGGGTCTTAAAGAAGAGAAAAGCTTTAGGTCTCATATAGAACTACCTACTGTATCAGAAACAAGAGAACAGTTTATTTTAGGTGACTTGTTTAATGTTGGTGATACAGTTAGACTAAAAGAAAATCAAGAGAAGGGTAAGATTATCACTAAAGGTGCGAATTATCTTACAGTAGCTTTCCCTAAGGGTAATAAGAAAGTCTGGTTGGAACAAGTAGAACAAACTGAGGGTACTAACTATTACTCTGGTCTTGCAAAGTCAACATCAGCCAAAAGAAAGGCTCATTTTAAAAAGGGTGCAGCGAAGGATGACAATAATCCAGCCGCATATAAACCAGCTCCTGGAGATGCAAGAGCAAAAACAAAGCCTTCTCAACACACCAAAAAATATAAGGATATGTACGGAGAAATGGCTAAACATTTAAGTTTTGAAGATTATGTAGTTAATGAAGGTAAGGCTGATGATGCACTTAAAAAGAAAGCAGATAAGTCAGGTATGCCATTAGCCATATTAAGAAAAGTATTTGATAGAGGATTTGCGGCTTGGAGAACAGGCCATAGACCAGGAACTAATCCAACACAATGGGGGTTAGCAAGAGTCAATTCTTTTGTAACCAAATCATCAGGAACATGGGGTAAGGCAGATAAAGACTTAGCCGCTAAAGTAAAATAAGAGGAAACTAACAAATGAAATTTAAACAATTAAGAGAGAAGTATAGAAGTAAATATCCAGCTTCTCTTGTAGCGGCGGCAGTTAAAATCGCAATCGATATGGGTGGTAACATGACCGGAGCCTATAAAAAGATTGAGGCAATGAAAAGAGGTCTTGCGGATGACCCTATTGTTGCAGATGCATTAAAACAGGCTAATGAATCAGTTAATGAAGAGTTGGGTGAAGTAAGACCTTTTAAAAAGGGCTGGTTACCGGCTGAATGGAAAATTGTAAGAAAAGATAAAAAGATTGAAAAAGATGTAGAAAAATTTTACAAGTCTATGGGTGGAAAGTATGGTGACCCTAGAAAAGCCATGACAGTAAAACAAGCCGAAAAGAATATTCCATATTTATATAAACACGTTGTTAGTAATTTTGGTGATGTTGATAATACTAAATTGGCCAATGCTATTATGAAATTTTATGACCATTGGGATGATGGTAAGGGTGTTTATAAATACGAATCTGTTAATGAAGGTAAAGAAGAGTATATTATGAAGAAAGGTAATTTTACTCGTAAGGTTGATGGTAAGACTGCCGATAAAATGAAAAGACAAGGTTGGAAATTGGTTGCAAAGGAAGGCATTGAAGAAAATTATAATCAAGACCTAACTCTAGCCACTAAGAATGTAGCAAGACTTGCCCAGAAAGAAACAGGTCAAGACCAGAAAGACTATCAGGCAGTATCTCGTGCACTTGCTCAAGGCAACCTCGGTGCAGTTAAGAAAGTAATTAAAGGTATTTCAACAAAAGAAATTCAATCAGACTTATTAAATATACTCGTAGGTTATAATGACTTAATTGCTAAAATGTATCCTAAAGCAATGTCAGGTGGTAAATTTAAAAGCGGCATGACTGTTGATAAGATAATTAAAGAAGAAGTTATATCAGAAGCAAAGATGAAAGACCTCTTCAGAAAACATAAAAGAGAACTTACAAAAGCATACAAAACTGGTGATTTATCATTCATGTCTTCTGCTGGTAAGAAAGCGGAAGATGACCTAACTCAATGGGCATTGAACAACAATGAAATTAAAAGTGATGACCCCGATGAGTTTTTTGATTGGTTATCTCGTGACTTAGAAGATATAGTCAAAGGCAGAATTAAAGAACAAAGTTTATCATCATCAGAAAAGAAACTTGTAAACCAAATGTATGATAAAAAGGGTAACCTTACACCACTTGGTAAGAAAGTTTTTAATCATAATAAAAAGCCTGGTGATAAAGGGTATGTTGAAAATGTTGAAGAAGGTAAAGTAAAAGAACTTCAAGGTTATATTGATTCTGGTAAGTCAGCTCAATGGATATCTAAGAAGATGAAAATTGATATCAAGCACATTAAGTCATTCATGGATGAAGCAGTTGGACCAGAAGAGAAAGCACAACTTGCATTAAAACAGGCCAAAGAAGTAGAAACTCTTAAAAAGAAACACGAAAGGGAAAAGGAAAATATGAAAGAAGATACTCATTATCTAACAAGAGCAAAGGGAAGAGAAATATTAAGTAACTTCCTAGAAAATTATAGAGTTCTTGCAAAACACGGAATGGGCGCAGAAACTAAGAAGTCAATTAAAGTTGGCACAGAAGTAGATTACTATCGTGCTGATGGTGCCAAGTATATGGGTAAAGTTACTAAGATGACGCCAACAACTTACATTGTTAAAGATACTAAGAATGGTAAGAACTATCAGTTTACATACCATGATAGAATTAAAGCAAAGGGACTATTAAAGAAATGAGTGACTTTAAGGATTTCATGGAAGGAAATGGTCTCTGGGCCAATAAACAAGACTTTAAGCGGGCTCGTAGTGAAGACTTAGAAGAAGCACCATTGGTCATGCATGACATGGATATGATTAAAACTTTATTTAATAAAATAGAAAATGATATGCTGAAGAATAATAGAAGTAAGAAATCCGAAAAGAATTGGCCAGTACTTCAACAACTAGCTAATATTGCTGGGTTTGGTATTACTAAGAGTGGCCAAGGCAAAAACAAATCATTTAGGTACGATTTAAAGAAATGATAACTTTTAAAGAACATTTTAAAATTGATGAAGGTGTAAATGACCCATCTATATTTAAGGCAGTATTCCTTGCCGGTGGCCCTGGTTCAGGTAAATCATTTATAGTTGGTAAGACTTCTTTATTAGCTTTAGGGTTTAAACTTATAAACTCTGATACAAACTATGAAAATGCACTTACTAAAGCAGGACTTACTATGGAGCCAGATGATATATATTCTGCCCAGGGACAGGCTCTTAGAGATAAGGCAAAGAAACTTACAGGCAAACAATTAGAGATTGCTCTAAAAGGTAGGTTAGGTGTTGTAATAGATGGTACTGGTAAAGACTATGCCAAAATTAAAGCAAGTGTGGGCCAGTTAAGAGATATAGGTTATGCAGTACACATGATATTTGTTAATACAGATTTAGAGACTGCACAACAAAGAAATAAGAATAGACCAAGACAGTTAAAAGAGCCAGAAGTTGAGAAGATGTGGAAATCGGTACAGAACAACATTGGTAAATTCCAAGGGCTTTTTCGTAACCGAATGACAGTAATAGATAACTCAACAGATGCAGATATTAACACATCTACTTTAGAAGCTTATAAGACTATACAACAGTGGGCTAAGAAAACACCAGAGAATAAAATAGCTCAAAAGTGGATAAAGAGTCAAGGAGGTCGAAAATGACAAAATTGAAAAGAGATGCAATAGTACAATCATTTAATGCTAAGTGGAAATATAGATACGATAGAGAACAATATGGCTTTGCAGATGCATGGAAAGTTATTTATTCAGAAGATGCAGAAGGTAAATTAGTAGGGGATTGCGAAGATTATTCTTTATCAATTCTTTATAGACTATGTGGAAAGAGTCACCTTAAGATGTGGTGGATGTTAATAACACATCAGGCTGGTATCTGTCTAGTTGGGCCTAGTAAGTGGAAAGTATCACATGCAGTACTAAGATATAAAGGTGAATATGTAGATAACTGGACTAAGAAGTTCGGACCTAAATCAGAAATAGAAAAGAACCATACCTTTCATATATTATGGGGTCATGGATTTGCATATTACACAGCTGTTAAAATGTTACTAAGTAAAGTAATAAGACTAATAAAAAGCTTGAGTGTATAATGCATAGTTTCTTAGAACATATAGAAGAGAGATTCGGACTTTATGAAGGTCAACAGGTGCCGTTAGAGCAACCAATGATTGAGCTATCAGAAGCAGATTACCAGGGTAGAGATGTAGAACTTAACTCACCTAAAAGGTCTAGTGGTAAAAAGAAATACGTTGTTTACGTTAAAAATACTAAAACAGGAAACGTAAAGAAAATAGAATTTGGTGATGCCAAAGGCGGCCTCACTAGTAAGATTAACGATAAGGGGGCAGCTGCTTCCTTTGCAGCCCGTCATAATTGTGATACTAAGACAGATAAGATGTCGTCTGGGTATTGGGCTTGTCGATTACCTCGTTATGCTAAAAACTTAGGACTATCAGGTGGTGGAAATTATTTTTGGTAAACCTTATTGGGAAGATGGAGAGGTTAGAACATTCGACCCCTCTATAGATGATGCTGAGTATGTTTGGCATCGTGATATGGAAGATAGAGAAATAGAGATACTAGAAGGAGAAGGTTGGCAGATTCAGTTGCAGAAATGTCTACCTTGGCTCCTTAAAAAAGGAATGGTATTTGATATTAAGAAAGAAGAATACCATAGGTTAATTAAAGGGGCAACTCCCTTAAAATGTAGGGTTTATAAACATGGCGACAGCAGCTGAACAAAGAGCAGAACAGGCCGCACGACTGGATAGAATCGAAACCAAGATTGACCAGATGTCGGACGCAATTATAGCCTTAGCTCGGGCAGAAGAAAAAATCATTACGTTGACCGAATTCGGTAAACAACAAGGTGAACAGATTCTATCTCTTATAAATAGAGTAGATAAACTAGATACATTGGTAAGAGACAATGCATCGACCGTAACTATAATTAATAAATTATTCTGGATAATCATAGCGGCAGCAGCCACAGGGATTACAGGAATGCTTTTCATAACTTAGGAGAATAATATGAAAATGAATGACCAAGCAACCCTAGACATTGCTGCGACTGTAATGGACGTAGTAGAGGGTAAAGTAAAAAAAGAAGAGGCTAAATATCCTCACGATATGTTTCATTCCGAAACTGGTGAGAAGAAAGTAGCTAAAACTGAGAAAGACCATAAAGAACTATCAGATAAAGGTTATACTCACGATAAACCAAAGAATGAATCACCTGAAGAGCCTAGAGCAAAAGGTGAGAAAGATTTTAAAGCTTTGCATAAAGTTAAAGCATCTGGTGAAAAAGATATGGATGGTACAGTAGTTAAAGAATCCAAGCCAGAACTTTCTGAAGAAGAGAAGTATAAAGAGTTCTTTGCCAAAGCACTTAAGAAGTTTGGTGCAGAATCACCTGCTGAATTAGATAAAGAAAAAAGAAAAGAATTCTTTAACTATGTAGACAAGAACTATAAAGCAAAGAATGAAGATGTCCAAGAAGATGTTAGAGACATGAAGAACTATGATGATAGAAATCGCAGAGGCTTCGAAGCTAGAGCATCTATTGTTGTAGTTAAAGGTAATACCTCTAATAAATTTGATGATGATTTCGGATTTAATAAAGCGGAAATGACTGTTATGGATAAAGTAATCAGTAAAATTAAGAAAATGCATGTAACTAGCTTTGATGGTGGTTCATCTGGCCCTGCATCTTTAGAATTTTATGGTGCTGAAGCTTCTTTAACTAAGTTTCTTGCTGATAGAAATGTGAAAAAGATTATTAAAAAATATAAGGCTGAGGTAAACGGACCAACTTTAAACAAGTAACCAATAGCCTTTTTTGGTAGTATATATAATATATGATGAAAATATTTGACACACTGACTAACAAGAACTTTAAGCTCTTTGCAATGAATAACTACAACAATCCAGAATGTATTGAAGTAGAAGAATTTGAAGAGGACTTAAATAGATTTAAATACATTAAAAGACTATTAAGTCGTTATGAAATGCACGATGACTTACAAGAAAGGTTAATTTTAAACCACTTAATAGTCTTATATAATGTATTTGGTATACAGAATGCAAATAAAATGATTGAGTTTAAAGTAGAGGATATACACTATCCCTATCTTAAACCATTTTTAGTATTTTTAAATTATTTAAAAGAAGATGAATGGGTTAATATTCCAATGGACCCATTTATTATAAAGAAGTTAAGGGAAATTTAAATGGGAGTTTTATCCAGAGCTGGTGATTTAGTATATGCCTTTAGGTTCTTAAGGCTGCTAACTACGCCGTGGGAAAAGTCTAAAGCCTTTGAAATGGGGTTAGTAGATGAAAATGGTAAGAAGTTAAAGAAGGCTACAACTCCAGAAGAAAAAAGTTCATATACAGTTTTCCATAGATTAGTATTTAATATTAAGAGAGTATTAGGTAAGTTACCATTTGGTCAAAGTAAACTAGCCAGTTACGCCGCAGCTCTCTTTCTTATTAAAGAAGAAACTGGTATGTCAGAAGAATCAATTAAGAAGGTTCTCACTAAAGTAATTGGCGACTTTGAAGATGATATCTTAGAAGAGTCAACTTGGTTTCAAGAAGATAATAAATTGAGACCAGGTGTTTATATATTATCAGAAGACATTGCATCCCCTATTACGGGTGAAATTATTGCAAGGTCAAAAACTAAAGTAAAGGTTGATGAGTTTTTAGAACCAGTTGGTTCATTCTTCAACCAAAATATATATGAAGTGCATCACGTTCAAACAGCACAGAAGATATATATAAGTAACAGGAACATAAAAAGATGAAAAGTTTTAAAGATATATGGGAAGATGCAGCAGCTAATTCAGTAGCAGGTGGAGGAGTTTCAATGCCCTCAGATGCTATGACTCCAGCTCAACATAAGAAACATAAGAAAAGAGTATACGATGGCCGAACTAAAGAAGGTAGAAAATTCGTAGAAAGAATGTTAGCTCGTAAAAAGGCTAATGAAGCTAAGAAAGAACTACAGGCTCAGAAGTTACATTTAAAAACAATAGAGACTAAGTAGAAAGAGAGATTATTATGACAAAGATTTGGTTGGGAATTATATTTGCTATGGGATTATCATGTACCTTATATTATAACCTATCAGTAGTTCCTATGAAGAACAAGATTGAGGAACAGACTAAAGTAATTGTTGCTCAAGACCTAAGAGACAAAGAACAGAGAGATGCCATTCGGGCAATCCAAAACAACCTTGCAACTACAACAAAAGCCCTTTCTGGGTTACAAACAGAAAATCAACAAATAGAAGCACAGATGGCTGAATACTTAGATATATTCAGACGCCATAACTTATCAAAGTTAGCAAGTGCAAAACCTGGTCTTATAGAGACTAGGGCCAATATTAGAACGAAGGAGGCATTCGATGCAATTGAAGCTGATAGTCAGCGCATTAGCGCTCTCAATACTAACTAGTGGATGTGCGCTTCTGCAGAAGCCCCCTCGCGAAGTAGAAATTATAACTAAACCTATTAAGATAGATATTGTTCAGCCTGTAATGCCTAGAGCAATAGACTTAAAAGAACCTAAATGGTATGTGGTATCAGATACTAGAATTATTGAAAACTGTTTAAAGAATCCAGAAACTAAAGAAACAGATTGCAAATTAGGTAGAGAAGATTTATATCCAGAGGGGTATACATATCTCGATAGGTTTATAGATGATATTAAAAAGAAACATGGCGGAGATATAGTATTCTTTGCAATGACAGCTGATGATTATGAGTTAATGGCTTATAATACTCAGGAAATTAAAAGATATATTAATCAGCTCGGTGAGGTGATAGTTTACTATAGGAATGTAACGATAAATGATGAAGATGCTGGAGCAGTTGAAATTAAAGTGGAGAATGAAAATGGCAACGACTAGAATGAAAGAAGGGAGTAAATGGGATAGGGCAGTAATAGCCGCAAAGTTATCCGCAATTGCATATATGAACGAAAAACCAGCAATCACTGCAGCTAAGAAACTTGGCTTTGCATGGGTTAAGTTAGTATCTAAGGATGGTGCTGAAGTACTTATCGCTAAAGATAGAAACGATTTATGGTTTGCATTTAGAGGAACTGAACCAAGTAAACTCAATGATGTTATGGCAGACTTAAAAGTATTTAAGAATTCTGCGATGGCAGGTGGTAAAGTACATGGTGGGTTCCAACAAGAAGTAGATGATTTATGGATGGACATAGTAAAAGAACTAGAACATAATGACCAACTAAAAGTAAGAAAAGATGTATACTTTACAGGACATTCACTAGGTGCTGCTATGGCAACAATTAGTTCTACTAGATATAAACCTCAAGAACTCTTTACATTCGGCTCACCAAGAGTGGGTGGTAAAAGATTTATTAAGAATATAAAATGTGACCACTATAGATTTATGAATAATAATGATATAGTATGTAGAATCCCACCAGCATGGCTAGGATTCAGACACCACGGCGAAATGATTTACTTTGATAGAAATGGTGAGCATGCACCTAAGTCTACTTGGTCCGATTTCTTCTATGGTATATTTAACTCATGGAAAAGATTTAAATTCTTTGATGGAGTTGTAGACCACGGAATGCCTAACTATGTACATGCGATTAAAAAGCTAAGTAAGAAAAAGGTGTAGTTATGCACTGGTTAATCATACTCAGCTTAAAGTCCATTCTATCATCAATTATTGGTAGTTCATTCTATAAATGGTTTCAAGATACTAAAGTTGGTATCTGGTTCCAAGCACAAGTTGATAGATACATGGAGTACTTCGCCAAAAAATACGAACTAGAACTAATTAAAAAGGATTCAAAATTTCGTAAACAATTCCCTCTCGTAGCAGAGAGATTAGATGCCCTTGAGGCCAATTCACACCCATGTAAAGAACTACATGAGTTTGATGTATACCCTGAGCTGATGGATAGAATAGAAGGTATTGAAGAGGATTTATTAACTCTTACCGAAATACATTCTAAAGAAATAGTAAAACATCTCTCAAAAAATAAAAAATAATAGTAATTAATTGTTTACATTGCACGTAAAGTGTAGTATAATATATACTATTAAAACCGAGAAATATAATGATAGGCACAAATAATATGACCATTAAGGTTACAAAGAGAAATGGCGACAGCCAAGAATTCGATTTAGAGAAAGTACATAAAGTACTAGAATGGGCAACAGATGGTATATCTGGTGTATCAATGTCGGAGATAGAACTGAAATCAAACATTCAGCTCTATGACAAAATTCCAGCATATGATATACATGAGTTACTTATTAAGTCTGCCTCAGAACTCATATCAGAACATACCCCTAATTACCAGTTCGTTGCAGCTAGGTTAATTTCATATAAATTAAGAAAAGAAGTCTACGGAGAATATACTCCATGGCCACTTAAACAACTAATTGCACATAATGTATCAAGTGGTGTTTATGATGCTGGTATATTAGTAAAATATACTGAAGAAGAGCTAGATGAATTGGGTTCTTATATCAAACATGAACGTGATGATACCTTTACATACGCAGGTATGGAACAATTTAGAGGTAAGTATCTAGTACAAGACAGAAAGACTAAAGAACATTACGAGACACCTCAGATGTTATATATGATGGTATCGGCAACACTCTTTAGTAATTACCCACAAGAAACCCGATTAAAGTTTGTTAAGGATTATTATGATGCGATTTCTCTATTCTATATTTCATTACCTACGCCTATCATGGCTGGAGTTCGTACAACGACCCGTCAGTTTTCAAGTTGTGTACTTATCGAATCTGATGATAATCTTGATAGTATCAATTCTACTGCATCATCTATAGTAAAATATATTAGTAAAAAGGCTGGTATTGGAATCAATGCAGGACAGATACGAGCAGAAGGTGCCAGAGTTGGTGATGGTTCGGTAGTTCATACTGGTCTCATCCCATTTCTAAAATACTTTCAGTCTGCAGTTAAGTCTTGTAGTCAAGGTGGAGTTAGAGGTGGAGCGGCTACAGTTTATCTACCTATATGGCATTATGAATTTGAAGACCTAGTAGTATTAAAGAATAATAAAGGTACTGAAGAGAATAGAGTCCGTCATATGGACTATGCATTCCAACTTAATAAGTTAATGTATGAAAGACTACTATCAGGTGGGAACATCACGCTATTCGACCCTAATGAAGTACCAGGGTTATACGAAGCATTCTTTGATGACCAAGATAAATTTAAAGAACTTTATGAGAAGTATGAAAGAGCATATTCTATTCGCAAGAAAACAATACCAGCACTAGAAGTATTCCAAAAATTACTTACAGAAAGAAAAGATACTGGTAGAATATATGTAATGAATGTTGACCATGCAAATGACCATGGTTCTTTTATTGCAGAAGAGGCACCTATTAAACAATCTAATCTTTGTTGTGAAATTAATCTACCGACTAAACCACTTAATGATATTAATGATAAAGAGGGAGAAATTTCTCTTTGTACTCTATCAGCAATTAATTGGGGTTTAATTAGTGACCCAAAAGAATTTGAGAAGTGGTGTGATTTATCTGTAAGGGCCTTAGATGAGCTATTAGATTACCAAGACTATCCTATTCCGGCCGCAGAAATCTCTACTATGAACCGAAGACCATTGGGTATTGGTATTATTAATCTGGCATACTTCTTAGCCAAACGTGGTCTTAAGTATGATGAAGGTGCATTTGAAGTAGTAGATGAATATGCAGAGGCATGGAGTTACTATCTTATTAAGGCATCTGCTAATTTAGCCAAAGAAAAAGGTAAAATACCTTTAAATAATCAGACAAAATATGCGTTTGGGGATACTCCTAATTATACATATAAGAGTGCAGTAGATAATTTAATAGAGCATAAAGAAAGACTACCTTGGGACGAGCTGAGAACTCAACTCAAAACCACGGGTATTCGGAATAGTACTCTCATGGCATTAATGCCGGCTGAAACATCTGCACAAATCTCTAATAGTACGAATGGTATCGAACCACCTCGTGCTTTAGTATCATACAAACAAAGTAAAGATGGGGTTCTGGCCCAAGTAGTACCTGGTTATCATTATCTTAGAAATAAATATGACCTACTATGGGACCAGAAATCTCCAGATGGTTATCTTAAAATATGTGCTATCTTACAGAAGTATGTTGACCAGGGTATTAGTGTTAATACTTCTTACAACCCAGAACATTATGAGGATAATAAAATACCTATGTCAGTCATGTTGCAAGATTTAGTAACAGCGTATAAGTATGGATTAAAACAACTATATTACTTTAATACTTATGATGGGTCTGGAGAAATGAAAGAAGAACTACCAGAACTAGAACAGACAATCATTGATGAAGATGATTGCGATAGTTGTAAGATATGAAGAAAGAAAGAATTCCCTTAAAGGGTGGGGCTGAATGGGATGCTCTAACTAGTGCTCGTAATTGGTATTGTTATTTATCAAAGCCGGGTGTTACAAAGAGTATTAAAAAAGGTTATAATAAAAGATTTAGACAAAAAGGAAAAGTGAATGGCAGTATTGAAGAAGAATAGAAAATCCCATCTGGATAAAAATATGTTTTTGGATGAGGTAGTGGATGTCCAAAGATTTGATATATTAAAATATCCACAACTAGATAAGATTACAGAAAAACAACTTGGATTCTTTTGGAGACCCGAAGAGGTAGATATTTCAAAAGATAAAAAAGACTTTGAAGGACTTACTGAACATGAACAACATATCTTTACATCTAATCTCAAAAGGCAAATTCTACTTGATTCTGTTCAAGGCAGAGCTCCTAATATGGCGTTCCTACCTATTGCTTCGTTACCAGAAGTTGAGAACTGGATTGAAACATGGTCATTCTTTGAAACTATCCACAGCAGAAGCTATACTCATATTATTAGAAACATCTATAGTAATCCTTCTATTGTATTTGATGGTCTCTTAGATGTAAAAGAAATACTTGATTGCGGTAAAGACATCGCACGATACTATGATGACTTAATAGATGCGAATCGTGGACCAACTAATAAGATGGACCACAAGCGTTCCCTATATATGGCTATGTTAAGTGCCAATGCTTTAGAGGGTATTAGGTTCTATGTATCATTTGCTTGTAGTTGGGCATTCGCCGAACTTAAAAAGATGGAAGGTAATGCAAAGATTATTAAATTTATTGCACGTGATGAAAACGTCCACCTCGCGTCTACTACAGTTATGTTAAAAAATCTAGTAAAAGAAGATAAAGACTTTGCAAAGATTGCAAAAGAAATGGAACCTGATGCAGTTAGATTATTTGAATCTGTTATAGAACAAGAAAAGCAGTGGGCTGATTATCTCTTTAAAGATGGTTCTATGATTGGTCTTAACACAAGTATTCTAAAAGACTATATAGAATGGATAGGTTGTAAAAGGATGAGGGCTCTAAGTTTGCCATGTCCTTATACAGTAAGTAAAATGAATCCTTTACCATGGACAGAGAAATGGATTGGTGGTGGTAATGTCCAAGTGGCACCACAGGAAACTGAAATAACTTCTTATGTAACTGGTGGGGTAAAACAAGATGTTGACGAGTCAACATTATCAGGAATGAGTTTATGATACATATACCATGGTTTACAAAACCTGAAAAAGTATTACAGGTAGTAAATCTTTCACCGAGTGAAGACATTATAGAAAAATTAACAGAAGTACATCCGATGAAGCAAATATTCTGGGCCGCAATCATACAGGTTGCAGTGTTTGGGTTTATGTTGTTATCATTTTGGATAATCAATGGAGTAGTAAATTGAATATAGAAATATGGGGTAAAGATAATTGCCCGTACTGTGTAATGGCAGTAAACTTAGTAACAGAACACAAATTAAATTATGTATATAAATCACTAGGGAAAGAGTTTAATAGGGATGACTTATTTAAAACTTTTCCTGATGCAAGAACCTTTCCACAGATTCGAATCCAAGAAGATAATATTGGAGGATTTCAGGAACTAAAAGAATGGGTATCCAACAATGTCTAGTCCTCATGACCCAAATCATTGGTATACACATAACTGCGAAATGTGTTATGCGAAAACTCAAATAAATTTCTTAGAAGAAGAAAAACCTAAACCGGTATATTGTCCAATATGTGGTACTGCAACTGAATCTGAAGAGATTGCAGAACTAAATTTTAACTACTAAATATAAGTATGAACGAATGGCATTATCAAGGCACAGAATGGTTAACTCCAGAAGACTTCAATCCCAAAGACGCGTACGGTTTTGTTTATCTGATAACCAACAAGACAACAGACCAGAAGTATATTGGAAAGAAGTTCTTTTGGAGTCAGAAAACTCTACCCATAACAAAGAAAAGAAAACGCCGTAAGAAACTCTTGGTCGAATCCGATTGGAGAAAGTATTGGGGTTCAAGTAAACACCTGCAAGAAGACATAGATAAGTATGGAGAAGATAATTTTAATAGAGAGATTATTCACCTATGTAAGACCAAAGGAGAATGTGCTTACTTAGAGGCCAAAGAACAGTTTGACCGTGATGTATTACTTACTGATGATTACTATAATGGTATTATTCAGATAAGATTAGGCGGAAATGCTGTAAAAAACTTATAAAAACACTTTACAAGCACAAGGAAATGTAGTATAATATACATATTATGGGAAAATTAATACAGTTTCCGACAGGAAAAGAGATAACAACTAACAAAGATGGAGAACATCCAACAGTCGTTGAAACCATTATAGGTGAATCAATGGAGATATCTCAGCATATGGTAAGTATGATGGAGTATGAAATCTTAGATATGGACTTAGGTTGGTTAGAAGGTTTTGATATTCGTGATGAACAATATTGTGAAAGTAGAGATGCCTTTGTTATTGCAAATCTAGTTTATGCTATGTTACTTAGATATATTGACCTACCCCATAGTATTCAAAAAGATATGGATAAACTCTATATTAAACTTAAAAAACTACAACAGGCCCAGACAACGCCTAAGGATGAAGAGCCAGATAATGATACTACTTGATTACAATCAGATTGCACTTTCTAATATCATAGTGCAAAAATTAAATGATGAAGATATGATAAGACACATGATACTGAATAGTATTAGAATGTATAATAAAAAGTATAGGGGTGAATACGGACAGATGGTTATCTGTGCTGATGGCATGAATACTTGGCGAAGAGAATACTTCCCAGAGTATAAGGCAAATCGTAGAAAGGGCCGTAGTGAAGATACTGGTACAGATTGGAATGAAATCTTTAGAATACTAAATCTAGTAAGAGAAGAGATTGCAGAAAACTTACCTTATAAAGTATTACATATGGAAGGCTGTGAGGCTGATGATATTATCGGTACTCTTGCAATGAATACCCAAGAGTTCGGACAACACGAACCAGTAATAATTATTTCATCTGATAAAGACTTTATCCAATTACAGAGATTTAAGAACATCAAACAATTCTCTCCTATTCAAAAGAAACAAGTACTAGATGAAAACCCAGTAACTTATCTTTGGAATCATATCTTTAGAGGAGATAGTGGAGATGGTATTCCAAACGTATTATCTAGTGACGATACATTTATTACAGAAGGTGCAAAACAAACTCCTTTACGTCAGACTAGAATAGATGATTGGATTCAAGGTGCAGAAAACCTAAGACATCTAATGCCTGAGGAACTATATCGTAACTATCAAAGAAACAAAAAACTTATAGACTTAACTGAAATACCAGAAGGTATCCAAAAAAGTATTATAAATAACTATGATGAACAAAAACTTCCTATGAGGATGAAAGTTCTAAATTATCTTATTAAGAAAAGATGCAAATTATTGATTGAAGTAGTGGAGGAATTTTACAACAATGAAAAGATTACTAAGTGAAATATTTACTGAGGCAAGTAAATTAAAAACTAAAAAAGAGAGAGTTAATTATCTCAGACAAAATCAAAGTCCAGCAATGAAGGACTTAATCAGAATCAACTATGATGAAAGTATTAGTTGTCTATTACCAACAGGCGCACCGCCTTACGAGCCAGATGATGCACCCGCAGGTAAAAATATTTCTAGGCTAGAGAAAAGATACACTAGGTTTAAATTTTTCTTTAACGGCCCAACTGGACGCGCAGTCAACCCTATCAAAAGAGAAACAATGTTTATTCAGCTATTGGAGTCCTTACATGCTTCAGAGGCTGAAATGCTAGTATTGGCGAAAGATAAGAAGATGAAATATACTGGTATCACTAAGAAGCTTTGTCAGGATGCATTTCCTGGTTTGATAACAAAGTAGAGTGTTCTATATGATGGTTTTAATTTCAACTTATTTAAAGGAGCTATCTATGAGTAAAGAAATTGAACGTCTTAAACGTGATAAACGAGAGACATTATACTATCAGAAGAGATTATTAAAGAAAGGTAAATCGGATTTAGCATATAAGATGCAAAAGAAAGTAGATTATATAACTGAAACCATACGATTTATGCAAGCTGCCAGTTAAGTAGGAGGTTTATGAAGTGGCCCCTTTGAGAAAAAACTTTCAAAAAGGGGTTTACTTTTTATCGGATATGTAGTATAATACTACTCTAAGAAAGAAAAAAGTAAACCAGGTTATATTATGAATATATTTATTTTACACGAAGACCCAGTCAAAGCGGCTCAAGACCAATGTGATAAACACGTGGTCAAGATGATTGTAGAATCAGCACAGATGCTGTCTACTGTGCACAGAATGCTTGACGGCTCTATAGAAACAAGAAAGTCTAAGTCAGGTAAGACAAACGTAAAGTATTGGAAACTAAACGGACACAGAGAAAATCTATTGTACAAGGCTGTTCATATGAACCATCCATGTACTGTTTGGTCTAGGGAATCCTCTTCTAATTACAGATGGCATTATCAACACTTCATTGCTCTATGTAGAGAATACACTTATCGGTATGGTAAGATACATAAGACAGAACAATTACTAGGCCTAGAACTAGGACTATTACCCAAAAATATACCAATGGCTGACTATACACCTTTTAAATTGGCCATGGGTTCTAACCCAGAATGTATGTTCAAAGACCCAGTAAAGTCTTATCGTGCATTTTATAAAACTAAACAAGAAAGATTCAAAATGGAATGGACTAAACGCAAAGTACCATCATGGTTTAATTATGCCGCTGTATGATATTATAGATAAGAAAACTGGTGAAGATGTGGAGACTGTCTTTATGAGTTATGCCAAATTACAAGAGTACTTGGAAGAAAATCCAAAACTCCAACAAAAATTAGGTGCACCTGCAATAGTATCTAAAGGTTCTCAAGGTGCATTACAAAGAGCTGGAGACGGCTGGAAAGAAGTGCAAGATAAAATTAAATCAAATATTCCTAAATCATTACATAAGAACATTAAAACAAAATGAATAAACTACCAGCTAAGTTAAGACTAGAACATTTACATACACGAGAACCTCTTACTGCAAATCAGAAGAGTGTGTTTGATTCTTATAAATCAGGACAAAATCTAGCACTGATAGGTGCCGCAGGAACAGGTAAGACATTTATTGCTTCTTATCTGGCACTAGAAGAAGTATTGGATAAAAGTTCTAACTATGAAAGAATTATATTTGTTAGGTCAGCAGTACCGACCAGAGATATGGGATTCTTACCAGGGACACAAGAAGAGAAAGAAGAAGCTTATAAGGCACCTTATAAAGCAATTACAACTGAACTCTTTGAAGACCCTACGGCATGGGATAAGTTAGTTACAATGAAATCTGTTGAATATCTTACCACTTCTTATATAAGAGGTTTAACTATTCATAATGCTATTATTATAATTGATGAGGCACAGAATTGTAACTACCATGAATTATGTTCGGTTATAACACGACTTGGTAATAATACTAAAATTCTAGTATGTGGTGACCATTATCAATCAGATTTTAAACACACTAATGATAAAGAAGGTTTGGATAAGTTTCTTTACATTCTTAAACATATGAAGTATTTTGACATTATTGATTTTACATGGGAAGACATTGTTAGGTCAGGCCTAGTGCGTGATTTCTTAATGACAAAAGATTTAGTAGACCAGGAGAAACTATGAGTTTTATACATGAACCAATTGATTTAGGTTATGAAGATTTAACAGCGACCACTTCCGAAGGAAAAGGAAGAGTATATAAGACGCCGGACGGCGAACAATACCCTAGTGTCACCACGGTTCTTTCTATATTAAGTAGAGAGGCAATACAAGCGTGGAGAGCGCGAGTAGGTGAAAAAGAGGCAAACAAGATTAGTAGAGTTGCCTCAAGTAGAGGTACAGCCGTCCACGCAATACTTGAAAAGTATGTAGATAATGACCCGAACTATACAGAAGGTTATATGCCTCATGTTATCCAATCCTTTCAAGATGTAAAACATATACTAGATAATAACCTAGATAAAGTTTATTCACAAGAGGCACCTTTATATTCACAACACTTAGAACTAGCTGGTAGAGTAGACTGTGTTGGTGTATGGAATGGAGTAAACTCTATCATTGATTATAAAACATCACGTAAGCCTAAAAAGAAAGAATGGATTACTGGTTACTTCTTACAATGTGCAGCGTATGCAATCATGTGGGAAGAAAGAACAGGGATGCCAATTACTCAACTTGTGATTATGATTGCAGTAGATAATGAGGACCCACAAGTTTTTATCGAGCACAGAGATAACTGGACTGATAAATTATGGGATACTATTAAACAGTATCAAAAAGAAAAACGCATGGAAAATGTATTCGGGAGATAATATGAAAAACTTTAGAGACCAAATGGTAGCGACTTCTATGAAGTATATGGAAGCGCAGGCAGAAAAACATAAAATGAATGCCGAAATCATCTTAAGTAATCAAGTATCTGTTGGTGAACATTCAGACCAAATGGAAACACTAGAAAAAGAACTAGGGTTAATGGCTGAATATCACGACAAGCTTGAAATGTTAATAAAATACTTTAAATAAATTTAAAAAAACACTTTACATTTACTAGAAAGTGTAGTATAATATTAGTATAAAAAGAGATAGATATGAAGAATAAAATAGTAGGAAGATTAGTTAGTAAGAAAGGCTGTAAAGTCTATCTTCCATTACCACTACCAGAAATGGTGGAACTTGCTATATCTAAAGAAGATGATGCTTGGGATAGACTATGTGAAATGTTAGTAAAACATGGAATCATGGACCCAAGAGGTAACGTACATATAGACCACCTTGTTATTAATGGCAAGGAAAAGGTCTTTCATTAAGATGTTAGGAGATAGAATGAAAGAAAATATAATTTTAGTAGATTGTGATGGGGTTCTCTGCGACTGGGAATATTCATTCACACAATGGATGAACCATAAAGGATATCCCACCAGTAAGTATGATGAGTACAATGTTGCAAAGAGATTTAACTTAACAAGAGAGTTTAGTAAGAAATGTGTTGAAGAGTTTAATGAGTCTGCCGCAATTGCTTTCTTACCACCATTAAGAGATGCAGTCTATTACATGAAAAGACTTAATATGTTACATGGTTATAGATTTCATTGCATTACATCTTTAAGTGATAACAAGTATGCTCAAAGATTAAGAACTCAAAATTTAGAATTACTTTTTGGAAAAGAATTATTTGATGATTATATCTATCTTGGATGTGGTGCTGATAAAGATGAAGTACTAAAACAATATAAAGGTACAGAATGTTTCTGGGTGGAAGATAAAGTAGAGAATGCAGAAGTCGGTAAAAGATTCGGACTTGAATCAATACTTGTGGCTCATGAACATAATGCTTATTATGAAGGAAACATTCCAAGGTATTGGAAATGGAAAGATATATATAAACACATAGTTGGGGAGATGTAATGCCAATAAAATTTAAACAGTCTCAAACCGTAAGAGATAAAAAAACGGGAAAGAATAAAACGGAAAACTTCTATATGAAGTCAACACCCAAGCAAGAATTATTTGATTATATCAATAGTTCTAATGGTAAGCCTAAGATTAAACAGAAGTGTCAAAACGAACTAGTTAGCCGAGGCATCGAAATTGTTTGGAATACTAAGTAAACTTTGGAGACTATGGGCCAAATCACTTGGCGAAAAAGAAGGTAAATCAAACAAAGAAGCAGATGTTATAGCATTAATTAGAACTGTAATAGTACTAGTTAATTTTATAACCTGCTTCTTTATCATGTCAGGAGTAGTACACAATTGGTAACAAAGAATGATGTAACTGGCGACAGTATACAAACAAAGGTAACAAGTAAAAAATATCT
>Ga0233444_10000449_pt1 | contig 55784 bp, 45 predicted proteins | sample SI_124_October20_6_FD_182792 | JGI IMG/M metagenome (GOLD analysis project Ga0233444, IMG submission 182792) | Seawater microbial communities from Saanich Inlet, British Columbia, Canada - SI_124_October2016_10_MG | ecosystem: Environmental > Aquatic > Marine > Inlet | place: Canada: British... | reverse complement strand
CCGTTTGATTAAGGGCCACGAGCACTTGAAGGGACTAATTTGAGCACAGATGGGCCTTGCCCATCATCAAAGAGCCTTTTTGTTCTTGATTTTGGGCGCGGTTTCAAAAGTAAGAATAAATTCGAATAAGATAAGGTGATTTTTTGAGAGTTGCAGTTTTGAAGGAAGACAGTTGTCAACCAAAGAAATGTAATGATGAATGCCAATCATTCTGCCCCCCGGTTAGAAATGGACAAGAATGTATCATTATGGATGATAAAACCGGTAAACCACATATCTCAGAAAGTCTGTGTATAGGCTGTGGAATCTGTATCAATAAATGTCCACACGACGCATTGATAATTGAGCAACTACCAAGTGAACTAGAAACAGATATGATTCATAGATATTCAATGAATGGTTTTAGATTATTCCGTCTACCAACTCCTTCTAAAGAAAGTGTTGTAGGTATTCTTGGACCTAATGGAATGGGTAAATCAACTGCCATAAATGCTCTATCCGGTAGAATTGTTCCAAATCTTGGAGACTGGTTAAACAAAGAACCAGAATGGAATGATATAATTGAATCATTGCCAAGAGGTGAACTAAGGGATTTCTTAATTTCAGTTGACAAAGGTGAAATTAAAATTGCTGTCAAACCACAAAATGTCGATAAACTCCCTAAGAGAGTTCAGGGGACAGTTCGTGAATTACTAACTAAGGTGGACGAGAGAAATATATTTGAAAGTGCAACTAAAGAACTTGGAATTGATCATTTACTGGATAGAACTATTCAGCAGTTATCAGGTGGAGAGTTACAAAGAATGGCTATCTGTGCAACAATCCTAAGAGATGTAGATGTTTACTTCTTTGATGAACCTTCTTCTTATCTAGATATACATGAAAGAATGCGTATTGTGAATATAATTCAGAAATTATCCCAAACTAAGAGAGTCATTGTTATTGAACACGACTTGGCAGTTTTAGATGTGCTTGCCGATTTGATTCACATCGTTTATGGTAAGAAAGGAGCATTTGGAATTTTCACTCCTGCCCGCTCCACAAGACAAGCAATTAATACGTACTTAGATGGATTTTTACCAGAACAAAATGTTAGAATTAGGAATAAGCCGATTCAATTTCTAAACCATAAGGATAGAAGGTCAGAGTTAGGAACAGAAGTAGTATCTTGGTCAGGACTAAAGAAGAAATTAGGAAATTTTGAACTTAGTACCGGTGATGGTTCAGTACATAGAAGCGAAGTTGTCGGAGTTGTTGGACCAAACGGTACAGGTAAATCTACCATGATAAAAATCCTAGCTGGTATGCATGAATATGATGATGGCTGGGTCACCAAAGAATCTTCAGTTTCATACAAACCTCAACATATTGATGTCGATATGGACTGCAGTGTCCAACTTTGGCTAGATAGTGAGATTGGTGCTAAGTGGAGAGGTGGAGAATTCAATGTCAATGTCATCAAAGCATTAGGCGTCGATCAGTTACTGGCTAAAAGAGTAAAGAAATTATCAGGTGGTGAGAGACAAGCGGTTTCTATTGCAATTTGTCTCGGTAGAGATGCAGACCTTTACCTGCTTGATGAGCCTTCAGCACACCTTGATGCTAACGCTAGAATGGAAGCGGCGAAGGCTATCAGGAGGACAATGGAAGCAAATGAAAAGTCAGCATTCGTTATTGACCACGATGTATATTTCATAGATATCCTTAGTGATTCATTGCTCGTATTCGATGGCCAGGGTGGTTCATTTGGAAAGGCAGAGGGGCCATTCCCGCTTAGAGAGGGAATGAATAGATTCCTCAAAGATGTCAATATCACATTCAGAAGAGACCATGATTCAAAGCGTCCGAGAATAAATAAAAATGAAAGTAGAAAAGATAGGGAACAGCAAAGTTCTGGAGATTACTATTCTTTTGATACGAGTTAGGTGATTTGATGCCATTTGGAAAACCACCTTTAGGCGGACCACTGGGTAAATCCCGTTCTCGAATTTCGGCAAGTGGGCTAACTACTTTTCTAAGATGTAAGAAGCAGTGGTTTCTTGGCTCAAAGCTAGGTTTATCTGGACCTCTTAACACTTCGCAAGTCCTTGGAATAGTGATTGAAGATTGTTTTTGTGAGATATTGATGAAAAGACCTAAATCGATAAATTCCTTTGAGGAAGTTAAATCATGGAGTGATGGTTTTGTTGAACAATATTCCGTCAAGGCAATGGATGAAGGGAAAGAACTCTGGGACCAAGGTATCTGGCACAAGGAAGGAAATTCCTGGGATGATGTAGAATTAGAATCCATAAAATACAGAATTTCTTGTGGATTGGAATTATTTTTGCAAGAGGTAGAAAATTGTTACAATGCAGGCGGAGGACCTTATCTAGAAAGTTTCAGAAGAGGAGATGATGTTTTTGAGATAAATTCTCCAGCATGGGGCGAAGAACCTATTTTTCCAATTCCTGATAAAGTGAATAATTTTTCAATTAGAAAATGGTCTATAGATGAACCCGTTGAGTGGCAAAAATCAGGTAGTGAAGTTTCATGGTGTGAAGCATGGGAAATAGCAAGGCCATGGGTCAAAGACCCTAGAGTACACCAACCTCAGAGATTATTTCATCCCGATGGATGGGCTGCAGGGGAATTAGATTTAGTTCTAAGATGGGATGGCAGGATTAGATTAATAGACATTAAGTCTGGAAATCCAGAATCTAAATTCGCAGTTTCTTTAGTTCACCAGTTGAGGTTCTATTCATGGTTATGGAAAGAAACCCATGATGGAGAATGCATTGATGGAATGGAGGGGTGGTATCTAGATGGAGCACAGAGAATTTGTTATGATTCGCCAACTTTAGAAGAGTATGAATCGATGAGTATTGAATTTAAGCAAGTTCACAAAGAAATGCAGTTGATGGGTGAAGGTCCTGCAGTATTTCCAGAGACAGAACAGAACGAATGCAAAGGTGAACAAGCCGGATGTCATTGGTGTGGCGTATCAAGAGATGATGCAGGAAATTGGATTAACTCCGAAATAGTTGAGTCTGTAACTAAAAATTTAGATGTAGAGATCAATCCTCCCTTTGAGAAATTGAAAAACATTCCTTCAAGAGTTACGGTGAAAGGTAAATTCACAGGTTCTTGGGGCCCATTACCCAATCATTTTTCTGAACCAGTTTTAGGTGCGATGCTTTCTTCAGGGCAGAAACAAATCACTATCGAAGAAAGTGAGCCAGGAGCATTTCCGACTTTACACAATTGTCCAAATGGTGAGGTGGTGATAATAGATGCTTTACCTGGCGTATGGCGGGGTAACTCTAGGCTGTACGTTGACTCTAGAACAAAAATAATGACAGTCGAAGAGGCTGAAAAATACTTCACTTCCATCAATATAGAATTCTCAAGTTCGATTACTCGGGTTGGTTTATTGAGAACTAGGGCTAACGCTGAAGGTTATGTCTTAAGTATTAGAAAGAGAAATGGAGTTAGGTTGGATGGTAAACCTTGGACTATGCTAAACATGTATATTTGGGACGGCGATAATGTCGTAGAAATAGTGGCTTTCGGTTCAAGTATTAATTCACAAATGGAATCTATTTCTAAAGGTCAAAAAGTTTGTCTTGTAGGTGCAGAAATTGGTTGGCGTGCTGGCTTGCCACAACTTAGAATTGATTCAAGAAATACTAGGATCACAGTTAAGGATTAAATTATCAAATCATAGGTTTCAATAGGGTAGGCCAATAGCACTCTTAGTATGCCAGCGACAATTGTAGACCAAGATAATGATGTAGTTGGACCATATAATAGGTTATCTGCTAGTCAAGTAAATAGTTTTCAATCATGCCCTAGATTATGGTTTTATGAAAAGAATCTACATTTCAAATTCCCACAGGTTCCAGTTTTATTTGTCGGTAGAGCTGTTGAAGATGCATTTTGTAGAATGTTGAGAGAATCCCCTGGATTGATTTCAAGTAATGCATCTCATGACACGATATCTAGAATTCCTCTTGATGATAACGGACAACCTGACAGAAACTCAGACGAAGTGTGGCCATCACAGAGGATACTTCCATTACCCGATAAATTATTGCCAAAGTCAATTAGTGAGATTAGGGATTGGGCTATTTCCAGAATCGATGCACACCTTCCTGTTTCTTTAGAAGAAATGAGAGTTGAATGGAATAAAGATGAACGCAAGGCAGGAGATTGGTCTGATGTTGACCCTAATTATTGCCGAGAAATGTGCATCAATGGTATCGATATGCATTTGAAAGAACTAGAATCATGCATGGAAAATATAGATGAAAATACATTGAAATTTTGGCGTAATGGTCATAGGGAAGAATGGCCATCTCCTGATGGATTTGGATTTTCCCTAGAAGGAACACATCCTTTAGCAAATAATTCCGAGATTACTTTACTTGAGGCATGGGAAATCAGTAGGCCTTGGTTTGTAGATCCTGATGCAGCCAATTTCAGCCTTAATGCCATCCACCCTGATTTCTGGTTTCAAGGTGAATATGACCTTATCTATCGCTGGAATGGGAAAATAAAAATCGTTGATTTGAAAGCAAGTTTGGGTAAAGGTGACCGTTCAGGTGATTATGTCAAGCAATTACGAATGTATGCAATGCTATGGTGGGTGACTCATGAGAAGAAAGAGTTGGTTAGTGACTTGGAAGTTTGGTATTTAGGTGCCAATAAAGTAAAAATCATTGATAATCCTACTGAATCGGAGTTAGAAGAAATGGAAAAAGAACTAAACTTACTTTGGAAAGAGTTGAAGTCTGTTGACATTTCTATAGAGAATTTTCCGCCATCTCCAAGTCCTGTTAGAGGTTTCCTTGAAGGCGGAGTTAAAACTGATCCCCCCTCAGAAAAAAGGTGTGACCGTTGCGATTGGAGTAAGATTTGTCCAGGGGGTTCAGGGAATGACGAATTCCCAGCAGATAAATCCTTCACATTACCTGGGAATATAACTCCAATTGAAGTAACTCCCATTAACGATTTAGACCCGCGATTAACCATCGTATGCGATGTATTTTCGGTATTTGATTCTAAGAATAAGAGGCCTAGTATTACAATTAGTCAAGGTAAGAGCATGGCTAAGATAGATATCTTAGTCGATAAACACCAAGATGGTCAAAGACCTTGGCCCGAGCAGATATCTAAGGGAGATAGGATTATGATAGAGAATGCTGTTGTTACTGTCAACTGGAAAGGAGAATTAGTTCTGAAAATCGACCCTCTAGGTATGATTTCTAAAACTCAAAAAGAAATCGTTGAACATTCAGACCTCATGGAATTTCGAGCAAGATGGAATGTTGTTGGAAAGATGATCTATAAGTTTGATAAAAAAGGTGTCGGTCGTAATGGAAAACAGTGGCATAGAAAGGGAATCATGATAATGGATCCCTCTGGTTCTATGAAGATATCTGGTTGGGCAAATGATTGGGGGTCTCAATATGACATGTCACAAATGGGTGACCTAGTATTGATTGCCAATACAGGTATTGATGCCTGGGCAACTCAGGTAAGGGGCGATATCTCACGTAATTCTAAAATCCAAATAATTTCATCCACCAGATGAAACGGTGGTCACTTTCAAAGTAATATCAGACTTGATAAGCGTCGAATGTGGTAGAATATTATCTTCAAGGGAGACAATCACAGTAGATGGCTGGATTTTGGCCATTGTCAAAGCTTCTCTTATTGATAGGCTGTCTAAGAATTCAACAACCGTATCATGGTCTCTACCGATAAAATGAATCTGCATGATTAGGCGTTATAGCACCATGCTTATCATGGTGGCGCTGAAGCGACATCTACTGCCGAGATCGCATAGCCCGGTATTGCGGTGGATTCGAAATCCACTGTCTTCGGACACGGGAGTTCAAATCTCTCTCTCGGCGCCAGTTTCACATATAGAATGCATCTGGTGATTCAGTTAGTTCTGAAATATGGTCATTAGTTTCTTTCGGTGCCATAGATGCCAGTTTCTTAGCCAATTTCTCTTTTGCATCTTTAGGCAAAGCAACTCCCAGCCCAAACCACTTGTCCAAGGATTCTAGAAGTCTTTGAGATGCGTGGATATCGCCACTTGAGCCAACGGTTGTAGCGATGGCACAAGCCGAGTTGATACCAAATAGTGGTCCATATGATGAGAGTAATGCGGCCATTCCAATCGCTCCAGAACTGGGCTCGTCTCTTCTAACATCAGCGCTCATCGATTCTAATTCAACTCTAAAACTAGAACTGCTAGGAACTATGAAGGTTTCTTTTCTAGTTGCAATATCTACCATTCCGGCTAAAACAATTAAATTTTCAACGTCTTGAGATTTTAAGAATTCCATAATCTCTCTTGCCATCGACCCTTGATATTGAGATTCAAGTGGTTGTGAAGCCCCGACGATTGTAATAATTCTTACTCCAGTCTCTGATTCTATAGACCTAAGAGAAAGGTGAGGGGGGGATAGTAGACCATCTTCATCTAATGTCGCCAGTGGTGGTAGGGCGGTGTGATGTAGTCTAGCAATTTCTTCAGCCTGATTTATTTCATTTAGCGCCTCTAATGATGATTTACCCACATTCCCAACTCCAGGTAATGCAATCAATGCTAACGCATTGTCGCCTAGTGCAGTATTTCCTCCTCTCCACTCTACAAGTAAACTCATTATTTACCCAACGAAACTTTACGAAGTATAATGTTTGACATTGAATGAAGTCAAATATTTCGATTTAAGACTCTAAGAATAAGTCCCAATCATTCTTCTTCATAGGATATTACAGAATCTTCTTTCATATCTTCTAATGATTCTAATGAAGGTAATTTTTCAGTCCACTCTTTGGAACTGACATCGTACATTTTTCTTCTAACACCGGCTCTATGGTCTTCAGGGGACCATTTGATAGGAGCAGCAGCCTGTGCAGTACCGCCACAATTAGGGCATTTAGTGGATAATGTCCAAGCCTGACAATCTAAGCATTGCTGTAGTATTTGGCGTGCCATGTATTGGCCTATGCGTCTTTACTTATGATTAAGTTGGTAATCACTCTCTATATGCGGAGGCTTCTCCACCATTGTTTAGAACGTGTTCAACGGCAGCCTTTGAAACACTCATCCAAAGGTCCTCAGCAGTTTTGAAGTCTGGCGCTTTGAGTTCTATTCTGTAGTCCGGTGCTCCGTTGTAGTAGCATGCAACAATTATTTCTTCTTCTTCTGATGAAAACTCTTCAGCAGCGGTTAGCGCATCTCTAATTACAGTAATTCCGCTAGGGGTATTGATGCTAAGTGTCAAAGTACCTCTTATTTCAACAAATGGAGGAATAATATTTTCAACGGCAATCTGAATGAATTCTTTTAGCCACTCACCTTCGAATCCAGCATCCGTGAGTGCTGTTTCATTTGTTGCGGCCTCTTCAAATGAACTGTATAGAGTTCCAAATGCGTTTATCAGATCCTCTGAATTCGAACTTTTTGTGTCTTGGTCCCATCCAACCTTTTCGGATAAGACCTTGAAAAGTTGAACTGACCTTTGCTCATTCTTCCACTCTTGTAGTCTATCTCTTCTTCTTTCTTCGGATACTGACTTAAGCGATAGTTCAAGTGATGAACCATCCTTTCTGGTTCGCATTACCTTACAGATAAGACGTTGGCCATCACGAACGAATGCACGAATATTTTTTACCCATCCACTGGCGACTTCTCCAATGAAAATAAATCCTTCAAGTCCAGGGAATTCATCAAAGTCAACATAAACTCCGTTTTGTTTTACGGATTTGACGGTAACTACGACCAGCTCTCCTTCTTCAGGAGGGCTTAGTGTTTCTTCCTTACTCATGGAGGCTTAGCCTCCTTATTCTAGGGCTTCTACAACGTTACATCCAATGAGGTCAGCCTTTCCTCCGGACGGTGCTGTTAGTGTTGCTCCACAAACAGAGCAAGATACTACGCTAGTAGCTCTTGAGAAAATTACAACTTCTGCGCCACAGTCTCTACACGATACTTTTAGAAAATTACTTGCCATAAAAATCACTTCACTTGTCAACCAGTTCAAATTTCTTTGCTCTCTTACACGGAGCATAGTGAGCCTTTCCAGTCTCAGTACATCTGAATAGAATGTTTACTCTCTTAGTTGGCTTTTCTCGGCCATCAGGTTTAGGACGTGGGAAACCACGGTATCCTGCCATAACCTTACGGAATCTTCTCTGACCCCACTTTAATTCGGAAGCACGACGCTTCTTGACACGCTCTACTGTGTGCATGGTATGCTTACCAGCAGATGGACTGTAACGCTTGATTTGACGTGGCATCTTTACCATAGTAACACCTTGAGCGTTCGAGCCACAAGGGTCGGGTATTTAGAAACTCCGCATGCCGAGGTGTGTAGAAAACGAGCCACTGCGATATGAAAGAAGGGATTAAGTAATTAATATCCATGCTTAGGGTATAATATGGATGAAATGATGAATGCAATTGTGTTCTTTTGGCTTCCACTATCACTAATGCCGCTAGGTGCTTGGTTTTCTCTTTCTTCAAAGACTAATTTGAGAACCAATTTCGGTAGGTTTGCAGCTGTATCAGGATTTATTCTAGTTTGTATTAGCCCCTGGACAGTGCCGACTTCTCCTTCTTCTTCAATAGGTCACTTGTTAGGTTTCATAATTGGTCCATCCAGTCTTTTGCTGATCGGCATCTATTTGTTGATTTTTTCTGGTAACGTACCAGTTGGTAAGTTACCTAGCAGTGATAGAAAGTTGGGTACTTTTTGTATGGCTTTGGGTTCTTTGTGGTTTTGTCTTATGCAATGGGGCGAGTTCACGCCTATCTATGATGGAAGGGAAGTAAATCGTTTTTGGTTGATTTTCTTCCCAACCTTCATTTTGATGATTTGCAGTTTATCCTCAGTATTGTCTATTTCAATGTTGATCATCGGTGAAGAAAGGCAAAGTGAATCAATGGTCATGAGGATGATTTCTATTGTCTCTATTATCCTGATAATTTGTGGCCTAACCATAGATGGTAAGAATATTTCATCAGAGACCTTTACAACTTATTTTTGGCTATCAGTATCTGACTTATTTGGTATACTAGTAGGGGTCTCACTTTCGATATTCATATTTGGATTTGTAATTTATGTCTATGAGCGTTCAATAGGTGAGCCTAATTCAGTCCCTCCTCCCACTCCAGAAGAGTTATCGCAAGCTTCCCAAAAAATCGCAGCAAATATTGGAGGTGCAGAAAGTGAGTGAATTAAAGCAAACTCTGAATGTAAAAGTTCTGTTTATTGCATTCTTATTACCAATTTTCATTATATGGATTATAGATTCATCTTTGAAAGGTGATTTCTCAAGTTTTGATACAAACGACTCTTTTACAAGATTTGCAAATGCGACTTTGACATCATATACTCTCGGCTCGTTAATTCTCCTAGGTAATTTATTCTTCTATGCTGATTCAAGAAAGAGGCCATTGGCTCCGCTAATTGGGATGATACTCGCAGTTTTGATTGGAATTGCAGCGACATTGTTTTTGATTGGCATGGGACCCATGCTTTTGGAAAATAATGGTTCAGTAAGGGCTCAAACCGTATATAACCTAGGGCATACAATTGTATCTTTCCTTGCTATATCTCTAGCAATGGTCTTGTGTGTAGGCTCAATGTTTGCTGCTCTGACCAATGGTAAAAAGAGAAAAATGTTTGATGAAGAGGAATAGATTCTCATTCCTTTCTATCCGCTTATTTCATAAGGGGGAGGTCGGTGGGGCGTTTGTCGTGGTGATTATATGTCAAAGGGAACTCCTTCAATGGGCCGTCGTCAAAAGACTACACACATTAGATGTAGAAGGTGTGGAAGAAATGCTTACCACAAGCAAAAGAGTGTATGCGCGTCATGCGGATACGGGGAAACCAGCCGAATACGTAAATTCAGTTGGTCAAAGAAATCTCACCGACCTAAGGCGTGAGACTTTTTGACTCCTAAGGGCAATATATACCTACAACCTACTGTTACATTGATTGAGGCAGAGCCATGTGCGGCATAATGGGTGTTGTTGGGCGCATTGGCGTCCATGTTAACCAATTAATCTATGATGGACTAACCGTTTTACAGCATAGAGGGCAAGATGCTGCAGGTATAATGACAGACTACGATGGACAATTTCGTCTTAGAAAATCGAATGGACTGGTATCAGATATATTCTATACCAGACACATGCAGAGATTAGAAGGACACATTGGACTTGGCCATGTTAGATATCCAACTGCAGGCTCTTCTTCAAAATCCGAAGCCCAACCATTCTATGTCAATTCGCCATATGGTTTGTCAATTGCACACAATGGTAATTTGACCAATGCGGAAGAATTACGAAAAGATCTCTTGGATTCACATTTTCGACATATGAATACTAAGAGCGATTCTGAGATTTTACTAAATGTACTAGCTGTCGAATTATATGAGCGCTCAAATGGTATTTCTATTGAAGGAGACCCTCATCTAGACGTTGAATCAGTTTTCGGAGCAATCAAGGCATTGAATGATAAAGTCGAGGGTGGTTATTCTTGTGTCTCATTAATTTCAGGATATGGTTTATTGGCATTTAGAGACCCAAATGGTATTCGTCCTCTCGTTTTTGGAAAAAGGGAGATTGAAGGAGATTTAGAATGGATTGTAGCGAGTGAATCTGTTGCAATTACTGCATTAGGGTTTGAAGTCGTAAGAGATGTTGAACCGGGTGAAGCGATATTCATTTCTTCATCAGGGCACCTTTTCACTCGTAAATGCTCAGAACCAAGGGTTCACTCACCGTGTATTTTCGAATATGTCTATTTCGCTAGACCAGATTCAGTCATCGACGGAATTTCAGTATATAATGCAAGATTGAATCAAGGTAAAAGATTGGCTGAGCGAATTCTAGAACAATGGCCAGACCATGATATAGACGCAGTAATTCCTGTTCCAGACTCTGGTAGAATCGCAGCATTACAAATGGCTAACACCCTCAATCTACCATACAGAGAAGGGTTTGTCAAAAACAGATATGTTGGTCGTACTTTCATTATGCCAGGACAAGCTCTACGTGAAAAGTCCGTTCGAAGAAAATTAAACGCTATAGAGCACGAATTTTCGGGTAAGAATATCCTTCTTGTTGATGATTCAATTGTAAGAGGGACTACAAGTCAACAAATTATTGAAATGGCTAGAGATGTTGGAGCTAACAAAGTATATTTCGCTTCTGCAGCCCCTCCGGTGAGATATCCTAATGTGTATGGGATCGATATGCCAGCCGTTAATGAATTTATAGCAGATGGCCGTTCTATAGAGGAAATAAACAAAAAAATTGGTAGCGATAGACTGTTTTATCAAACTTTAGAAGATTTAGTTGAATCAATACTTATGGATACAGGAATTGAAATGGAATTTGATTCAAGTTGTTTTGATGGCAAATATGTTACAGGAAATATAACCGAGGACTATCTCAAGAAATTATTTGATAAAAGAAATGATAATGCTAAGCAAGAAGATAGTGATGAAGACCAAGGTTTGGATTTACACAATGATTCTGCGTGAGTGATTAGATGACATTGAATGCTTGGATTCTACGCTTTGGGGAATTAGGATTAAAGTCTAAATCTGTAAGGAAATCTTTTCAACGTTCTTTACGTAAAAATATGCTAGAACTAGCTCAAAAAAGAGAAATCACTCTGTTTCATCATGTTAGTGGAACCCAAGACCATGTTTCATCTAGTGATTCAGTTGATGTGGTTGAAGACTTATTGTCCAGAGTAATTGGAGTTGTTGCTATTGATAGAGTTGTTAAACTGGATTGCGGATTAATACCTGAAGATATTGCTCAAGACGTTATTAATAGTTCTGAAAATGTGGGTGAGAAAAGAACTTTTGGAGTTAGAGTCAAGCGTGTTTCCAAGACTGGAGAAATTAATTCAAGAGAATATGAAAGAAGAATCGGGGCAGAAATGATCAGTCTAGATTCACAACTCTCGGTTAATTTAACTAAGCCTGATGAGTGGGTCAAACTAATAGTAGATAACGACGACTTGTTTCAGATAAAATACAGAATTCAAGCATGTGGTGGCTTACCTCCAGGTGTTCAAGGAGATGTACTGATACAATTGAGTGATGAGAACTTGATGCTCGAGGCATTTCTTGTCATGCGGAGGGGAGTTAGATTAATTCCAGTCTTAGATTCTAAAGTTGAATTCATAGAACAACTTTCTAACTATGACCCTTTTATTGGAAAGCGAACATTGGAACATGAGATGAGAGGTCATGCCTTTGATAGGCCTGCATGGGGTATAATGGGGCTAACTGTCGAGGAGGCGGAACCTTTCATCGGTAAGCGTGAAGAAGCGGTAAAAACGACTCCTATCTCGACCTTATCTCCTTTGGAAGGTTGGACAGAAGATGAGAAAAAGTCTCTACTAGAACATTTCATTAAACCATCTAAAAACGAAATGCACCCAGACATAGGAAGTTGGGTTTATTGAACTATCAAGGGATAGTCAATTTAATGGTATAAGGCAAACAGGAATAATCATGCTTAGTAGAGAAGTAGCCGTGGCTTTTAAGCCTCAGGCGAGAATTTCTACTTTGGGCTTGTCTCCAAATGGTAAAATTTCAGCTTGGTCAGAAATAAACGGTTTGGTTTGTATTTCTCACAAACCTTTGGATAAGGCAGGAGATGATTTATTATTTTGGAAATCTGAAGGAAAAGTAACTGGGTTAATTGTTTCTAATGAAAATATATTTGTCTTAGATGAGTTCTTTGGTTTAGTTTGCTTAGACTCTTCGGGAGAATTGATTTGGAAGTCAGAGATCAAAGGTGGTGGTTTCAGTTTGATTGAATTGGACGACCGCTTTGCAGTGGTGGATTCACTGGGTAGGTTGAACTATGTTTTATCCGATGGAACTGTTATCGATTTAGGTTCTCAATATAGTTCAGTAACTAAGATTGAAAAATTAGGAGAGTTTCTTATCACTGCACATGAAAATGGGGAAGTTAGGGCGATACTCGATGGTCAAACAATTTGGCAAAGACCTTCACGTGGTGAGTTAGGTGAATCGATTACATCCATTGGTTCGACAAGTAATGGCAATCTAGTCATTGGCCGAGAAGGCTATGCTTTAGTCCCTGGCGAAGAAGAAGCACTGGAACTAGAAATATGGGATGTATCAAAAAGCGTATTGATCAGAAGAATAGATATTAATTCTAGACTTCTGGTTTCAACTAATTCTAGTAGGGGTACAATATTTGGTTTTGATGATGGTAAAGTAATGGAACTTGAAGTAGGCCCCAATGGCCAATTTAATGACGAAATGTCTATTCTTTTTGACTGTAAATATCCAATTAAAAGTCTAATATTTAATTCTGAACAGATTATCTGTACTGCTTGGTTCTTTATCTATGGTTTTACTTCAAGCGGTGATTTATGGAAAGTAGAGCACCAAGGGATTCCTGAATATATCAAAATTTCACTGGATGGAGAAGTATGTCTCTTTGCTGGCGAAGACCAAAATGATTGGACAGACTCTGAGCCAATAGGTAAGTTGTCTTTGAAAGGCGACCTGATTGATATCGACGAATCAGAATTACCGTCTTGGTTTAATGATGTTCAGGAAACTACACAATTGACATCAGAAGAGTTATACTCAGATCAACAAATATCTCAGCACCTTACCGAAGATGAAGTTAAACAATTAGAAGGGACAGCATTTGTCGCCATAGAAGAATCTATAGATGAACTAATTGGGGCTTTAAAAGTTGAAAGCAATTCCAATAATAAATCATCGCTACCTGGTACTTTGAACATTGATACAGACGAACTTCTTTCCCAATTAGACGATGCAATAGAAAATATGGCAATGATGCCAGAGCAATCAATTTTAGATGAACTTAATAATTCGATAGAAGAAGTAGAAGTTCCAGTTTCTAATGCAGGTGGAGACCAAAGAGTAACGGCACAGGATGATGGCACGGCAATAATTACTCTTGATGGTAGTTCTAGTTATGACCCTCAGTCAAGGATAAAAGTATGGTCTTGGATAGATTCTACGGGTAGAGAAATTTCAGATATTGCCAAACTTAAAGTGAAACTAAAACTTGGTAAATATCAATTTGAATTAAGAATTTGTGATTTAGACGGGAACTGGAATAGTGATTATGTCATAATAATTGTAGAGGAGTAGGCATTGATATGAAATTAGAATCACCTTGGATTGAATCATTTATGGTTGGAGATTTACAGATGCGATGTTCTGTAGTTACTGATTTGGCTACAGGTGATACTATCATTATTGATGGCGGTAGTGAATCCGAAAGAATAATTTCTTGGATTGAAGGTTTTGATGGAGTAGGACCTAACTGGTCTACGGGTCCACAGAGTCAAGAAGATATGCAGGAAAGCGGAGTACTAAGCAGAAAGGTAGTTGCTCTTGTTAACACTCATGCGCACTACGATCACAGCGGTCATATTCCTAATTTATTGCAACGATATGATGTAGATTGGTACTTACATGAGGATGACTATTTTCTACAAACCCTTGCTAAAACCTCAGCTGCAAGACGTGGAATAAGTTTGCCAGAGCCGGCAGAAGCAACTCAAAAAATCTCAGATGAGCAAACTTTAGACTTTGGAAGTATTAGTCTGAAAATACTTCACACACCAGGTCATACTTTGGGTGGATGCTGTTTATTGCTCGGAGTTTCAGACGGGCCAGACCATCTCTTTGTTGGTGATACTCTATTTGCAGGTTCCGTAGGGAGAACAGATTTACCCAATACTGGCGGAGATTTTGAGGTTCTATCACATTCTATCAAGACTAAATTGTGGCCTCTAAAACCAGATACTGTGGTTCATCCTGGTCACGGCCCACTGACTTCAATTGGAGTAGAGAAACTTACCAATCCATATGTTGGTCAATCAAGCCAAAGTAATGATGGCTTCATTGGTAAATACATGTGATTACATCATAGCAGATAGGCTTGATTGAAGAACTGGAAGTGCTTCTTCCCAAGTTGCAACAATGCCATAGTCAGCATGCTGGAAAATTGGTGCATCAGGGTCTTTGTTAATCGCAACGATATATTTTGATGACCTCATTCCTGCCAAGTGTTGGATTGCTCCAGAAATACCCACGGCAATGTAAAGATTAGGATTTACAGTTTTTCCAGTCTGTCCAACTTGCATTGAGTGAGGAATATCGTCCCAAGTGTCGACGGCTGCTCTAGATGCTCCAACAGCAGCGCCAAGAGTATCTGCGATTTGCTCTAAGTGACTAAAGTTATCTGGAGAGCCCATTCCTCTTCCTCCTGATATTATGATATTTGCTTCAGATACATCGAGTCTTGCAGATGCTCTTGCAATTAGTTCTCTAACCGCAGTAGCAACATTTCCAGAGGCGTCAATTACAGAAACTTCGGCTGAGCCGCCATCAGGTGATGCATCAAACACATTTTGTCTGACGCTTATTACAGCATTTCCTGACATGGAAACAGTCTGCATTGCTTTTCCAGAGTAAACTGGAGAAGTTAGTTTTCCATCTTGAATTGCTACGACGTCTTGGACGACCGAAACCTTTCTTCTAGCAGCAAGTCTAGCAGCCAAATCTTTTGATTGAGGACTTGCAGATGCTATTATTATTCCTTCAGGGGTTACTGAATCAATTGCTGATGCCCATCCTGATGCGTCATAGTTTGCGAAGATATCTGATTTTGCGACGATTACTTTTTCTACACCAGATGTTGAACTGATAGAATCTGCAACCGATGAATCAGTGCATGGTACTACCACTGTGCATGAACTACCTAGCATCTGTGCGGCACTAACTAGTTCTTTAGTTGTTGAATGAATACTTCCTTTGTTTAATTCTGCTATTACTATTGTATTTGTCATATATTTCACCTCAAATTATGTTTGCTTCATCTCTAAGCAATCTAGCCACTTCGGAAGCAGATTGTCCGCCCTCATACATCTTACCTTCAGGCTTTGCTGGAGGTAGACTTTGGCTTACAACGCTAACAGAAGAAGTTGGAACTTCACAAGCCCTGATGTCTACTTGAGCTCTCTTTGCTTGCATGATGCCTTTTACATTTGGCTTTCTAACCTTTGTATTTCCTTTGTCGCAGGTAATGACTGCTGGTAGCGTGACTTCAATCACTGCATTTCCATCATTTAGTGGGGCTACAACGGTAAAGTTACCTTCGCTATTAGAGTCAGTAATATTGGATACAGAAGCCCATCCTAGATGTTCTGCAATACCAGGTCCAGTTGAGCCTGCACCGGTATCGGCTGCAGATTTTCCACAGTATACAACTTCGAAACCACCTTCTGCGATCATAGAACTAAGTATTGATTGAAGAGCATTAGAATCAAGGTAGGAATCACAATCAATTCTTACTATTTCATCGACACCAATAGCCTTTGCATCTTTCAGAACCTTTTCTGCACCTGCTCCACCGACAGTAATCGCTGTGACAGTGCCGCCGACAGATTCTTTGTGACGTAATGCGTTTTCTACAGCGAATTCATCATAAGGGCTCATAACCATTTTTACACTTGAAAGGTCAACTGAATCGCCTGAAATTACTATTTTTGAATTAGTATCTGGTACTTGCTTAACTAGAACTGCAATTTTTGTCACATGAACACCTACGCTGATAATTGGTCGTAATGAAATCAATTGATGAACATTGTCATTCTATGAAATATCAATTAGGATAGAAATATTTGAGAACCTTCGGCTTTCACCAAAATTTCCATGGCGCAAATAAAGACTACAGAACCCGACGATGAGGCTCAAGAGATACTCAATACTTGGAGAATAATATTTGAGCAAAAGTATAGCGAAGAACTCGATCGATTTGCCTTGTATGAAGAAGATGTTTTTGGCTTTGAGGTTCAATGGAAATATCTCAAGAATACTCCACTTCATTCTATTTTTCCTAATAATCCAATTAAATCCCTTGAGTTAGGTAATCAAGTGATTAGAGAACAATTCCAAACTAGAAACTCAAGGACTAGGCCTGTAATTAGAATAATCGGTTTTGATGATGAATTTTCTTATTTATTAGAAGACGTTAGGACTAGGGATAGAGGGAGATTACTTTCTTTCAACTGTATCATTACCAATCTAGATACTCCTATGGGTTGGCTAAAGAGGTCTCAGTATGTCTGTAATCAATGTGGCTCTACATGGTCGGTAAGGCAATCTTTAGCAAGGGAAAGAGAACGCTCAAGTCATTGTTCCATGTGCGCAGTAACATATTATGAGGAGATGAAGAAGACAGAGGGTAAGGCTAAGATTCCACCACCGAATGACGTTTCCATGGTTGTTGAGGCTAATGTGTATGAAGATATTCAGTATCTAGAACTAACTTGTCCTGTAATGCTAGCAAAGAACTGTGATGATGAAACAAAGAATCCATTGTTTCATTACTTAGCAGTAGTAAATGATGAATATGTTGGTACTTTTTCTCTTAATCAAGAGGTTACAGTTAATGCTTGGGTTGAACTTGACCATCTTCCGAATCGTGATTTTGCCATGGACACTCGAAGGGTGTTCATCTTCAAAGTACACAGTATTGAATCTGGATTTAAGGAATAATTATTTCAATAATTCATTTACAGCGTCTAATTTTTCTGGGTTTTCTTCAAAGAATTTAGCGACTTCATGTAACCCTCTATAGATTCCATCAGCAACTCCCAACTTAGCGTCTAGTGGGTGAATATCACCATTTTTGACAGCATTCTTGAAGGACTCCAAATCTTTCCATGTCGAAGGTTCTCCAAATTTTGGATTTGGCGTGACATTGATTTCTCCCCATTCAGGAAGGACTATGTATTGTGCCAGTTCGTATACAGGTGAAGAATCGTCTTCAGGATTCAAGTATGCATGTTTCTGCATTTTTTTCCTCAATTTCTTTTCAGTATCATGTATTAAAATGGCACCAGACGGATCAGATTTGCTCATTTTATGGTCGAAACTTTCCATTCTTGCACCAGATGACTTTAGCGAGGAAATAATCGGGGTATGAAGGCAAGTCGCCTTTTTCCATCCCCACTTACTTGCTACGTCTCTCATGAACATGTGAGCCTTTCTTTGGTCCATCCCGCCTATTGCGATATCCATTTCTAGTTCGAAAATATCAGATGCTTGCATTGCGGGATAATAGAACTTAGACAAATCATGGTCTGACGATGCTTCGTCTCTACCCATTATGGTGAAAGTCTTCCTCACCATTGCTAGAGTTGCACCCTTTGAACACCTTAAGACACGAGCCCAATAATCTCCGGAATTCATTAAAGTAGATGCCCAAAAGAATCTCAATTGCCCTGGTCCATCTCCTTCTTCAGGATGGCCCAGAAGTGCTCTAAAAGTATCTTCCATATATCTTGCAGTAACTTGTATATCTTCCATCTTACCGTTGAATTTATCATTTATCCAAGCATGCCAATCAGCGAGGAAAATCAGTACATTGACATCAGCATCAAGCATTCTCTTAAGTTGCAAGGCAAGTACTTTCCAGCCAATATGTGCCTTTCCAGATGGTTCGAAACCTACGTAGCACCTAATGGTTCCATCGCCACCAATGCTTGTATCATCAGCAACACAGTTTACCAAATGGTCAATCCCTACAGTTTCTTCAACACCGCCAACAATTGCTGCGATTCGAGTTCTTTGTTCTAAGTTCAGTTCTGTCAGTCGTGGACATTTTTCCTCAAAGGGAGCGAGGATTTTGTCAACATTCATAGAAATCACATTCAGAACAAGTCATTTAATTTCTTGACTCTTCCTTCAGAAGGAGCCTCACCGTTTTCGATCATTGTTTGTAAATCAGCAATCATCTTATTTGCAGTATCGATTTTTTCTTGCGTGATGGATGTCGCCATTTCCATTGATTTATGGGCCATCTTTATTGCTGAACGGGCCTTAGAAAATTTCTTTGCTTCTTCTTTTGCCTTATCTCCACGTTGCTTAGGACTGTATCCAGTAGCTTGATCTAAGAATCCAGACCATCTTTTCCTTGATTCCATGGCCAATTCTCTTCCGTTATCGGATTCCAAGAATTCTCCAAGTGCTGCGCCCTTTAGTTGAACAACTTCCATGGATAATTTTCCATCGCTATCGAAGTGTCCACTTACAGTAGTCAGTATCCCAAAAGACCCATTGAATTTTCCTTCAGCATCAGCATTAATATTTTCGAAATATTCGGTAGCCAACTTGGCTAGTCCAGAATTTCCACCAATCGACTTTTGTAATCCACGTTTAACTGCAAACTTCTCCATAAGCCGAGGCAAAACCCCATTGAACATAAGGCTCACCGTCAAAACGTGTTCATTTTAATTTAATTCGTGTCAATTCGTGCGAAGAGGTTTTGTTCAATTGCTATGTGGACACATTATGCGAGGCAAATTAATTTTCGTTTTTGGTTGTCTAGCAATTCTATTAATTCCTTCTTCAATCGCTTCTAAATCAGTAGTTGATTTGGAGATTGAAGAATCACTATCTGATTCCGACATTGGTATTTTAGCAGGAGCCTTATCTCCTGATGGTGAATCAGTTCTTGTCGTTGGTCTTGATGGATATGCTAGAGAATTATCAGCATTTGATGCAGATGATAGGTCGAAAGATGTCGAACTCAATACTGCTAGAACAGTGTCTCTAAATGATGTTGCATGGCACCCTCGGGGTCAAGCAGCACTTATCGCTGGTGACATGGGGGTCGCTTTAAGGTATGAAACATCAAACCATGCAGTGACTCTTGTCAATGGAACAGGGGAGATAATTGGAAGAGACTTGAGTACAGTTGAGTGGAGGTCAGCGGGAGATTATGCATACTTTGGTGCCGAAGACGGCGGAGTTTGGAAATTTGCCGAAGGTATTGGCTTTGTTGCTCTTGACGATTCTAGAAACAGTTCCATCACAGGTATTGCATGTCATCGAAACCTCGATGTTTGTGTGATGTCTACTCTTGATGATGGAATTGCTGTAATCGGCTCTACTCACAACATTACATGGCTTTCTGGAACTAGTTCGGATACTTGGATTGATGTTGATTGTGCAGAACCAGTTTTGAATGAATGTGTAGCATTTGGTAGTGGTTTGATAACTAGAATCATTTCTATCAACTCGTTAGATGCAACCAAGTCATCTGCAGGTAAGTCGGACGAATACATTACTCTGGAAGGAGATTTCACAAAAGTTTCTAGAGGCTATGATAGTACTTCACTAGTTATTCTAGCTCCTTTCTCAACAGTTAGGCACCATCCAGTTGATAATCAAGCCTATGTTCAGATTAATCCAGATGATGTAAGTGAGTGGGATGCAATAATTTCTGGTCGTTCAATTTCTTTTGTTTGGGAGAACTCTTTCAATAGCGGATTTATCATCACCTCATTTGGTAATGTGATATCTTTTAGTCCACTAACTGAAGATATAGCTGAGAGTTTAATTGTTGTCATTATCGGTTATGTAGTAGTAATTTCTGTTCCTGGAGTCATATTAGGTTTAATATTCATGAATAGTAAAACTTTACAGAAAAAATATGCTCAGTTGAGAGGATTTGACCGAAATAGTAAGAAGCAGAAAAAGAGTTAGGTTCTTGAAGCGCCTATGACCCCCATTATTTGGAGAGGGTAATATGGAGCCGTTCGAAGGAGTCGATTTTTACGACATAGAGAGTTTACTTACAGAAGAAGAAATAATGATTCGCGACATGGTTCGTGATTGGGTAGATGAAGAAGTCTTACCGAAAATAGAACATGCCTGTGAGCAAGGAGTTTTTCCTGATGAATGGCGCGTCGCACTTGGTGAAATGGGAGTACTAGGTGCTCCTTTGAAGGGCTACGGTTGCCCAGGACTATCCTATGTTGCATATGGATTGATTTGCCAGGAATTAGAAAGAGGCGACTCAGGTTTACGTTCTTTTGCATCTGTTCAAGGTTCACTGGCAATGTATCCAATTTGGGATTTCGGCACTGAAGAACAGAAAAACTACTACCTTCCAAAGATGGCTTCTGGAGAATGGGTCGGATGTTTTGGACTTACCGAACCAGACTATGGTTCCAATCCTGGTGATATGATTACCAGGGCAGAAGACAAAGGAGACCATTATCTGTTGAACGGAGCAAAGATGTGGATTACTAACGGAACGATTGCTCAAGTTGCAGTTGTATGGGCAAAGTTAGACGGTGTCATTAGAGGTTTTATCGTCGAGAAAGATGATGAAGGTTTCACTGCTCCAGAAATGAAAGGCAAGCATTCCCTCAAGGCATCGGTTACTAGTGAATTAGTTTTCCAAGATTGTAAGATTCCTAAGGATAGAATTCTACCGGGAGTAAAAGGTCTAAGAGGTCCATTCTCTTGCTTGAATAATGCAAGGTTCGGAATATCTTGGGGTGCTTTAGGAGCTGCTATGGCTTGTTTCCATAGCGCAAAAACATACGCACTTTCCAGAATCCAATTTGACCACCCTATAGCATCTTATCAATTGGTACAAAACAAATTAGCTTGGATGCTAAGAGAAATAACCAAGGGTCAATTATTGGCATATCATTTGGGTAAAAAGAAAGATGATGGAACATGGTTCAACGAACAAATTTCCTTAGCAAAGATGAACAATGTAGATATTGCATTGGAGATTGCTAGAGTTTCAAGAGATATTCATGGTGCTAATGGAGTGCTAGACGAATATCCAGTAATGCGTCACATGGCAAACCTAGAGTCAGTAAAGACTTACGAAGGAACTCACGATATTCACAATTTGATATTGGGAAGATACATCACAGGTATTCAAGCATTCACAAGAAATGCTTGAGATCAAACTGATGGTAGTAATCCAATTCTAGCAAGTCCTGACCATACAGGGTCGAGGAATCGTGGCAAAAGTCTGTGTCTGACATATACTGCAGCAGCTAAACTCATTTTTTGGACCTTGCTTAGTTTTACCCTCTTGGTAAAAACATCACCTTGCTGCTTCTCTATTTGTCTTAGAATCTTATCATAGAAAGCAATCATTGCTGCTGGAGAATATCTTGTTCTTCTTGGGAGAAGAGGAAGTAGTTGTTTTGCTTCTTCGAGATAAGACCTCGCTCTCTTGGCGTAATGGTAGCAGTAAGGCTCCCATGATTTATTCAAAACAACCTTTCCATCTAGTTCGCCCTCAGGAATTCCATTTGCTTCTAACTCGTCCAGAGGTAGGTACACTCTATCTCTCTCGATGTCTTCACCGACATCTCTCAAAACATTTGTTAATTGCATGAAAATACCCCAAGATTCAGCATACTTTCTTGCTAAAGGATTTTCATAACCATAAATTTCGATACACATTAATCCAACAACTGAAGCAACTCTGTAACAGTAATTGTATAGTTCATCAAAGGTCCTATATCTGTTATTGTACAAGTCATCTTCCATCCCCGAAATCAAATCGTCAAAAACATCTCTCGGAATCTTATACCTATCAACAGTATCTTTCAATGCTAGGAATACAGGGTCTGTGGAATAAACGTCAGTATAGCATGTAGAGAGTTTCTTCCTAAAGAAGAATAATTGTGTAATTTTGTTTAGGTATGCGGCTTCGTCAAGGATAGTTCCTCGGTCCTGTAGTGCTTCCAATTCCTCTCTGTAAGCAATTGCCTCAAGGTTTTCCTCTCCGCCGCTGCCAGGGAATCTGTCGGACCAATCGCCATCGGCGATATCATCTGCTCTTCTACAAAATGCGTATACTGAGCACATTGCTTGCCTCTGTTCATCGGGTAAATATTTGAAAGAATGGTAGAAATTTCCAGCCTCTCTAATGGTTAATTCTTCACAGTATTCATAAGCCAGTTTCAATAATTCTTGAGGTGGCTTTTCGGACCATATAGGTGCATCAAGATGTTCGAATGGATCGACAAGTTCATTCTTCTCAGATACAAGTCCAATAAAAGTCGCTCCTTCTCTCAAGGCTTCCATTGCTGTTACGCTTACTGCTTTGACAGCATCTCCAGCAAGAACAACACCTGCTCTCAAACGTTGTAAAGTGGTCATTGAATCGTTGTTTTCGTTACCAGTTCGACTCTTGGCGTTTCCCTTCAAAGGAAAAAGCAAGTCGAGAGGTTTCCGTCGTTCCAACATCCCTATCAATCACCTGTATGACTACTCCCTTTTCATTTCTTTGTTTGGAAGCATCAAAACAAATCGGCTAAAATACAAGTAAATCAAGTAGTCAAATCTCATCCAAATTTAAGTAAATATTTACTAACTAAGTTTACTAAAGGCTCATCAGGCACGTTTATTTTTTTCGAGAAGTCGCTTAACTCCTCCAGGAATGATTAACGCTCGCAATAACTTCCTTGCGTAAGCTTTCATCTCGTCTCTAGTGACTTTAATTCTATCAGACGAGTCAAGAATATTTCCATCTCTAAGTAAAGTAACAGTTCTCTGACCGATTAATACAGGTAGCATACATGAGGCTTTGAGTCTAAATTGGGTTTCAGGAAGCATTTTGATATACTCTATTGCAGCATCTAAATGGTCATTTGTCAAGTCTAGATATTCATCATATAGTGGTCTGAACTTATCTATATTATTCGAATCAAATAAGTCTTCAGGCTTCAAGTCATGCTTAGATAATTCTTGTTCGGGGATGTAGCATCTTCCAAATCGTAAATCCTCCGGGATATCACGTAGAATATTTATCATCTGTAGTGCTTTACCGAACCTAGTGCCTTTCTCGAAAAACTCGCTCTCTTTTTCAGGTTGTATGGTGATTAAATGTGCTAGGGACATTTTTGTCCAAAAAACTCCAACACATCCAGCGACTCTAAATGTATAATCATCTAATTCTAAATTATCATTTAGTGCAGATAGTACTCCTCCTTCTTTAGCAGGGCCAAATCTTTCGAGATCCAAAATTTGACCACCTATAATTACATCAAGGCATTCTAACATTCTCTGCCTATCCTCTTCTGAGTAAACTGTCAAGCCTTCTACTACATCCTGTACGTTACGTAAAAGTTCTGCCTCATGTTGATTTTCTTGGATGTCTGCCAGACCAGTAAAATCAGGTAAATCTTTTGATTTACCTTGGGCCACGTCGTTATAATTACGTAATAGTCTTAGTAATTCATCAGTTTCACCTAACTTTGAATCGGCTATAGTGTCTGCAACCCTGGCAAGTAAATACAGAAGTCCAATTTGACCGCGGACTTTCTTTGGCAAATATTTCAGTGTAGGGTAAAAGGAACGAGATGTTGTCTTAAGCAAATTATCTATCTTGTCATTGATAAGTACTGACAATTAATCCCCTCGTACTAATCCAGCGACCATCTGTTATTTACTCTATGGTTTAATATTAATTTAGCATGACTATTACTAAATTCTAATCAATCAATTCGGCTGTTAAAAATTAGTTAATTCTTTATGCATAGTGCCTTTGGCGTAATTGTTAGGGGGGAGTGTAAACAATGGAATGTGGTTCTTGTGGTGAGTTAATTCCAGATGACAGTATATTCTGCCCTGAATGTGGTGCAAGACAAGACATGTCACGTGCAGGTAGTTTTACCAGTCCTAACTCTATCGGATTAAGTGGTCAAGAAGTTTCTGGCGGCCGTAGTTTCGGGGTAGTCTCTGGAGAGGCAATTAGAAGCCAAAGAGAAATGGGTGCTACCGACTTAAATTCGATATCTCCCGAACTCTTGCAACAAATAGCTCAAGGATTGCAGAACCAACAAAACATACCACCGGGTAGTTTCCCTCCTCAGAATGTACAATCAAATGTAATTCCTAACTCTAACTTAGGAAATCAAATGCCTCAGAATAAACCTACTCTTGGTAATATTCCAAGCAATCTCAATTCTAATCAAAACATGATGAATAACCAACAAAATAATAATATTCCTAACAATTCTCCTACCGATCAAATGGTAAACCGTCTTGCTGAAGCTGAAAAGGCTATGAAAACCGAAAGAAGAAGCCAATGGTTGAATATGAACCAATCTTCAGCATCAAATGTTCTTTCATCATTGGGTGCAGATTTACCTCCTCACCTAAGGGGAGATGACAATACAGCGAAAGATATTCTTTCAGGTGCGCTTGGAACACAAAACGAGGCGCCAAATGATGCATTCTTGAGAAGGATGTGCGAGGTAGCGGTTAGAAGAGTCGCTAGAAAAAGAGGTGTTGCAGTTGAAACTCCACAGGCTAAATTAGATGCAGATATTTTGTCTGTTAACATCACATATGTCGATGATGGTCGTGTACTGGACTCTCCCGAGGACTTGAAGCAAGCCTTTGAGCATGCAATTCAAACCGAAGTCGCTCTGAAAGGATTTGAATATCTAGTGGAAATCAATCTTTTCCGTTCTAAGGATGGAGAAGTAGAAGACTTGTCAGGAGATAGTTCTGATGATGATGAAGAAATGTTTGCTTGTGAAATATGTGAAGGACTAGTTAAGGAGAGTGACAACTCTTGTCCTCATTGTGGAGCAATCTTCGAAGAGGAAGAGGAAGAGGACGAGGAAGAGCCTGCACCACGAAGCCCTCCTAGAGGTCCTGGAAGGTCTAGTCCTCCGGGTCCGTCTCGTAGCCCACCTAGTGGTCCCCAACGTGGCCCTCCTAGAGGTCCCGGTAGATCAGGACCACCTGGCGGCCCTAAGAGAAGCGGTCCTCCCGGCGGTGCAAAGAGAAGTGGTCCGCCTGGCGGTCCAAAGAAAGGCGGTCCTCCAAAAGGCGGCCCATCTGGAGGCCCTAAGAGAGGTGGTCCACCCGGAGGCCCTAAGAGAGGTGGTCCACCGAAAGGCCCCAACAGAGGTCCCCCACGCTGATTATGAGTGATCTGATGAGCAAAAGAGATTTACCAGATTTTGGTTCTATCAAATTCAATGGTAAATTACGTCCTTCGCAAGTTGCAGCAGTTTCAGTAATTTCTCCAGAATTAGAGGAAGATGGAAAGCACCTGCACATAGTTGCACCTCCAGGTTCAGGAAAAACAGTTCTTGGATTGTATGTTTGGTCTGATTTAGTTAGGTTACCAACGCTTGTCCTCTCTCCCAACTCTGCGATACAAGCGCAATGGGCTGCTAGAACAGACTTGTTTGATTTAGATGGGAAAGATGACTTCATCAGTACTGACCCTAGTAATCCTGGGCTGCTGACTTCACTAACTTATCAATCCATAACAATGCCAAAACGTGGCGGTGAACAATTAGATGAGGTTGCAATTGAGTTGTGGGGTGAATCATTAATTGTCAATGGAGAGGCTATCGATGAAGATTCTGCCTTAGCTTGGATTCAAGACCTTGAAGTTAAGAATATCAACTATTACAAAGATAGATTATCAGTCTATAGAAAAAAGGTTAGAGAGGACTTTTCTAAACATGGAAATGCATTATGGACATTACATGATTCGTCAAGAAAAACACTCGAGAAACTCAAAGATATAGGCATTGGAATGATAATTTTGGATGAATGCCATCATTTACTTCATCATTGGGGTAGAGTACTTACAGAAGTGAGGGAATTTTTTGGTAACCCAATAGTCCTAGGCCTGACTGCAACACCACCGGATTTCCAACAGTATGAAGAAGGAGATGCTCAAAGGTATCAGGAGTTTTTTGGCGAAATTGATTATGAAGTCCCAGTTCCTGCTCTTGTGAGAGATGCTAATTTAGCGCCATACCAAGATTTAGCATTCTTTGTTCGACCTTCACAAAACGAGTTGAATTATGTTTCACAGGTGGATGATGAATTTCAAGAGATTCTCGATGATTTACATAAAGAACAACTTCATGATAATGCTATACTGCCCTTAGATAAGTGGGTTTTCAAAGCCTTAGAAGAAAGGAAATCACCCGGTGGAAAGAAGGAAGAATGGGAACAATTTATCAAGAGAAATTCGGCATTTGCTGACGCATCAAGAGCTTTTTTAATAAATACAATTGGTGATTTACCAACAGGAGTTCCCCATCCACCAAACCACCTTTTAGATAATTATCAAAATAAGTTAGCGATATTGAGGCCGGTGTTAGATCGCTATGTTAGATACGGTCTACGAAGAAGTGAGAGCGAATTGGACCATGAAAAGGCAGAGTTAGTCACTCAACGATTACGAATGTTAGGTACTCAAATTACCGAAACAGGAATTCGTCCATGTGCATCCCCAGTGGGAAGAATAATGGCATATGCTTCATCAAAAACACAGGCTATTTCTACTATTTTAAGTTCTGAGATGCAAGCATTAGGCGGAGATATTCGAGCAGTGATTATTACAGATTTTGAGAAAACCTCTGCAACAACTTTGGTCGAGGGTGTAATGGACGATGAAGCAGGTGGAGCAGTTGCTGCATTTAGACAGGCAGTGCAATGTGAAAATGTAGAATTACTAAATCCAATTTTGATGACAGGCAGCACAGTACTTGTCGATGATGACCTTGCAGAGGAATTTTTGAATGCAGCAAATGATTGGATTAAACAAAGAAATCTTAAAATCACTTTGAGTGATGAATTGAGAAATGGTTATCATGAGATTATTGGCAAGGGTAAAGATTGGATTCCAAGACATTATTCGCTAATGATTACTGAGTTTTTCCAATCAGGCATTACAAAGTGCTTAATTGGAACAAGAGGATTGCTAGGTGAAGGCTGGGATGCATCTAGAATCAACGTGTTGATTGATTTGACAACAGTTACTACAAGTATGAGCATTAACCAACTTCGAGGTCGTTCGATTAGATTGGATAAACTGTGGCCAGAAAAAGTTGCCAATAATTGGGATATTGTCTGTCTTGCAGAAGAATTCACAAATGGCTTTTCGGATTATGAACGATTTAAGAAGAAACATAAGCAATTGTATGGCGTTTGTGATGATGGTGCGATTGAAAAAGGTGTCGGGCATGTCCATGCTGCTTTTACAGAGGCAGAACCAGAAGGTGTTAGCGAAGGAATGTCAGTTTTCAATGAGGATATGTTGATGCGAAGTAGAAATAGAACTCATTTAAGAGGTCTATGGGGAATTGGTCAACCATTCAATGCTAAACCAACCTCGGCAATCGAAGCAAAGGTTAGCAGTGGATTTGGTGGTGGATTTTCTTTTGGTAGAGAGAAAACTCCTTGGAGTGACGAATCACTAATTCAAGCAATTTCACTTTCAATCGTTAATAGTTTAATCCATCTTGGTATGATCTCGAGAAATTGTCGTGCAGATGGAGGCGACAGAGGTGGAGGATGGGTTCGTTTACACCTTCACAATGCAACCGAAGATGAGAGTGCATTATTCACTGCTTGTTTAGAAGAAATATTAGGGCCTATGGAAAAACCAAGGTATGTAATTTCTCGATCATCCAAGTTCATCTATGATACTTGGTTAACAAAAATCATGCCTGAAGTTATTGCTAAGTTCTTCAGGCCAGTAAAAGATAGATTGGTTATGTATCATACAGTACCGAAAGTTCTGGCAGCATCAGCTGAAAAAGCAGAAACATTTCAGCGATATTGGAATGAGTTTGTCAGCCCATCAGAACTATTTTATGCAAGAAATAAGGAAGGTAAAATGCGATTAGAGATAATACAATCATCAACTTTGGTTCCACAAAATTCCTTGCATAGAAAGGAAATTTTCCTATGAGCATGATTGGCACATAATACCTTTACCGCTTTCACATTCAGAACAAAATCTACTGCGACACTTGAAACAACGGAAATCAAATGCAGAAACAGGTTTAGAACAATTACCCGCAGCACATATTTCATCAGACTTTGCTTCATTCTGTGCTACTCCTTCTGAAACATTTTCCCAAAAGTTAGCGTCTAGTTTCTTAGAATTATTTTGACGAGTTGGACTTACTGGTGAAACTTGGGCTGAATTATGCTTATTCAACCTCAATGATGACATTACAAACTGATTTTGGAAGAATGGTCTTGCTGCTTTTTCTCCGACATTGAATAAACTCGAGTATGTATTTATTGCATCCTCAACGGTAGTTACAGTTACTCCACTTGAGTTTACTTTGGCTATTATTGAGTTATAGTGGTAATTTCTATAGTCAACGGCAGTTCGATTGTAAGCCACGACAGTACTGCCTTCTGGCATTTGATTAACCGGCGTAATTTGCATAATTCCATTGACTACAAGTATTTGTGCAAAAAATCCACAACCAAAAAAAGATGCTAAGACAAGCCATCCTCCAGAGTGTTCAGTGCCGAGAGATGTCATAAAGACTAATCCTGCAAATATGACACCCAGTACGATAGTAGAAAAGTAATTTTTTTCAGCCATATTATCACGAAAATGTGGCTAGGCGCTGTCCCCGAGCGCCGTTGCCGATTGTTTCTATGGTCTCGCGTAGCGAAATGTCACAGTCCTAAGACTCCATTGGGGACAGTTTAGTTTAATGGCAAGCAGTCTATAAATAATCAGTCTCGAACAACCATTCTAATGCTTGGTTCATCATTTCCTGAGAGGTTTTCATACTGAGAAATATCTAGTGAGACTCCCAGTTTAGTTAGTAATGTTAGATGTGATTTTGAGTATGTCGATTTAATTTCATTATTACTAATAATTGAAATAAACTTTGGCTCATTATACCAAATACCATCATCCTCCATTATACCAGATATCCTAACCCAATAGTATTCTCTCTGTTCGAGAGTACTGGCTAATTTATCGAGGCCTATATGTGTTAGAATCTTGACTACTTTCGCCCTAGTGATAGATTCTGGGCATACGAAAAGAATTCTTTCACCATCAGAAAAAATTACACAATAGCATAGATTTTCCATCTCTATTAGAGTGTTTAATCGTTCAAAGCATTCAGCACCAGTGCCCCATGAGTAAGGTGTCCAAAAAATTAGCGCACTTCTATCCTTAGTGCCTGGTAAGTGGTTACTGACTTCCATCATATAGGTGTATTGATCGATTTGTTCTTTTTCTTCATTGACGTATGATTTAAATGGTTTCTTTTCTTTGTCTTGTGAAATCGCAGTCTTTGGAATTTCTAAGTCTGCGAAGTGACTTGGAACATCATTTATCCATGATTCAATACTTTTTTCAAGCCTTTCTAGGCTAATTCTGTGGCATAATAGCCCAGTCTTTCCATGAATACTGCCCGGTAGGCGTATAATCCTGCGAGTATCAGCAGTAATTCTTGGGTCTACTTTGAAACCTGCTAACAACACTTCCTGTAGTAATTTTTTACGTTCATCCTTTACTGCAATCTCTCTCTCTTTTGCATTTTCAATGGAGAATAAACTTCTGTCTAGGTCATTGTAGAATAGGTGGAAACCTTTGCTACCAGAAAAAGAGATTGATATTAGTTCATAATCATAGTTTTGTTCAACCCAGTTGTGTAGTTTTAGTGTTGTGATTCTAGCCTGTTCTAAGTTCTCCAAAGATAATGGTGAAAAGTCAATATCAAACACAATCAAGTGATTGAGTAGTATCGGATGCGGTCTAGTTTCATCACTAAGTCTTGGTAAATCGATTGGATTTAACCAGGATGATGTAGAAAAATAGACATCTGCAGGGTTATCCTGAAAAAGGGCTTTTCGAAAAGTCGTAATTGAACTAACTCTTCGGTTAGATTTTCTCCATCTACCGTCAGAATTCCGCCAACGAAATTCATGCTGACTGGGTTTACTAAGCCATGATATGTCAACTTCATGATTTTGATAATGCTGATGAAAATCAAAATCTTCCATTATACAATCTCACCTTAGGCCTGCTTTCTTAAGAGATTCAAGTAATACTGCTCCAAGTTCTGATGGATCTTTTGCACAGGCAATTCCAGCAGCTTCAAAGGCAGCAAATTTTTCTTCAGCAGTTCCTTTGCCACCAGAAATAATCGCTCCAGCATGACCCATTCTCTTACCTGGTGGTGCAGTAGCACCAGCAACAAAACCAACAATAGGCTTAGTTACATTTTCTGCAGCCCAAGCAGCGGCTTCTTGCTCAGCATTTCCGCCAATTTCTCCAATCATTACAATTGCTTCAGTTTGTTCATCCGCTTCAAAAGCAGCTAAGCATTCGATAAACCCAGTTCCATTGACAGGGTCGCCGCCAATTCCAATACATGTTGATTGACCTTCATCAATGCTCATTGTTTGAGCAACAGCCTCGTAAGTTAATGTTCCAGATTTTGAAACAATTCCAATTCGTCCCTTGGCATGAATGTGTCCTGGCATAATTCCGATTTTTGCTCCACCGTTTTCTCCAGGTGTAATGATTCCAGGGCAATTTGGACCAATCAAACGAACACCGGGTCTATTGTATACATAAGATACAGCCTTGACCATATCAAGAGTAGGTATTCCTTCTGTAATACATACTACAACACCTTCTCCTTTTACTGCATCAAATGCTTCAGCGGCTTCCATTATTGCCTCACCTGCAAACGGTGGTGGCACGTAAATCACAGTTGCATCAGCATCAGTAGCTGCAATGGCTTCTCTCATTGAATCCCAAACTGGGTAATCCTTTCCTTGTAGTTCAACAGTTTGACCTCCCTTTCCAGGGGTACATCCTCCAACGATATTGGTTCCATATTCGACCATTTTATCAGCATGGAAATGACCTTGCTTTCCGGTGATTCCTTGAACCAATACTTTAGCATCTTCTTCAATCCAAATAGCCATCAAGCCTCACCTCCAATTAGTGATACAATCTTTTTGGCACCTTCGGCCAAATCATCAGCAGGATGGATGTTCAATGTTGAAGATGCTAGGATTGCCTTTCCTTCATCAACATTGGTTCCTGCTAGTCTAACTACCAAAGGTACATCCAGTGATAGTGCTTCAGTTGCAGCAATAACTCCTCTTGCGATAATATCACAACGCATTATACCACCAAAGATATTGACTAAGATTCCTTTAACGTTAGGGTCTTCAAGAATTATGGAGAAAGCGGTCTTTACCTGTTCTTCATTTGCACCGCCACCAACATCGAGGAAGTTTGCAGGTTCTCCTCCATACAGTTTGATGACGTCCATTGTAGCCATTGCAAGTCCTGCTCCATTGACTAAGCAACCGATGTTGCCGTCTAGTTTAACATAGGATAATCCGGTTTCCTTTGCTCTGATTTCAACATCCTCTTCTTCGGACAAGTCACGCAGAACATCCCAGTTCTTATGTCTAAATTCAGCATTTTCATCAAATGAGATTTTAGCATCTAGAGCAATAATTTCATCATTTTTATTTTTGACTAAAGGATTTATTTCAACCATAGCACAATCATTGCTAACAAACATATCATACATTTTTCCTAGCATCTTGAAAAATGATTTCAAAGCAGCGCCAGAAAGTCCTAATGCCATTCCTAAGTCTCTCTTTTGAAATCCGAGAAGGCCCGAATTAGGGTCTACTAAGATTTTATGAATCAAATCAGGTGTATTGTGTGCTACATCTTCAATATCCATTCCACCTTCGGTAGATGCCATGATTAGAACAGACTTGTTGTCTCTGTCGACTAATAGAGCGAGATAGTATTCATGTTCTATTTCGCACCCTGATTCAATGTATAGGTTGTTTACTACTTTTCCTTCCTCTCCTGTCTGGATTGTCACTAGTAGATTACCAAGGATATGAGATGAATATTTTTCTACCTCGTCTTTCGAAAAAGCAATTTTCACTCCCCCATCCATGACATGTTCTTTGGTATCAGGATTGTATAGAGTACCCTTTCCTCTTCCGCCAGCATGTATTTGTGATTTTACTGCTACAACTTTGGAACCTAATGTGTCATATGCTGCTAGAGCTTGCTCGACAGAAGTACAGTGTACTCCTTCTAGAACAGGGACTCCGTTTTCTTTTAGAAGCGCTTTACCTTGGTATTCGTGGATATTCATCTCTCTCTCCAATTGCCTCCACATAAAGACCGTCTTTGAATACTTTGATTCAATCCGAGTTAGATTTTCTACTATTTTTTCTAAATTAACCTCAATCACTAAACGCCGAGTTAGAAAGCACAAACCATGGATTCTAACGTAGTGTGGTTTTTTGCTCTCGGAATATGGTCTGTAGTAATCGTATTTTTGATAAAGCCGGTTCATACTTTCATGGTTTCAAGAGGTACTGAAAATATGGTGGCGGTCTACTATAATCGTAAAATTGCTCATATGCTTGCTGGAGGTGTGCCTGTAATTTTAACACCGATAGTTTTTGATGATCCTATTTGGCCGTTAATCGGAGGCTTGATTGGATTTGTTGCTCTACTCAGTACCCATTTACTTGACCGTAGATTGTGGTGGATGCAAACAGAACAGAATATGAATGATGCTACCTTTTCCTTGATGCTAGGACTTTCAGTCTATGTAATATGGACTTATTCTGACGAACCTTGGCTTGCAATACTACCCTCTCTATTCATGGCCTTCGGAGACGGCGTCACAGGAATTATTAGAAATAAAATGTTTAGAAAAAGAACAAAAAGTGCTTGGGGGAATCTAGGAATGGCTATTCTTTGTCTTCCTTTGGGTTGGTTTGTAGGAAATTTAGCTAGTCCCTCTATACCTTTATGGGGATTGATTTCAGGGGCCGTGGCCTCATTTATTGAGAGATATGAGTTTGGAGTCATAGATGATAATGTACTGATTATTATCGCATCCAGTATAGTACTATTTTTAGGTCTATTTTTGGGACCTTTGATATGATTGCCAGATACAAGAAATTTTAATCAATTAGGAATTGGTCTAACCATGTCAATAGAAATCAGCGGTAAAATGCCAGACTTTGAGTTGGGCAATGCTAATCCAAAAGTTGGAGGGAAAATAGTCAATTTTACTGATAGATTAGAGCCGAATGGTCTAATCATTTTATTCGAATGTAACCATTGCCCATATGTTGTGGCAAGTGTTGAAAGAATTAACGAAATGGCAAATATTGCTTCATCTAAGAAAATTGGTTTTATTGGAATTAACTCTAATGATGCCAGTGTCTATGATTCTGATTCTTTCGAGAATATGCAAAAAAGAGCCGAAAAAGGGATGCCTTATCCTTATTTATTTGATGAAACGCAGATTGTAGCAGAAACTTTTGATGCCAAGCGAACACCTGAATTTTTCCTGTTCGATGGTGATGGTCGTTTGGTATACAAAGGAAGAATGGATGATTCACCAAGAGACCCAAATCAAGTATCAAGTACTGAATTACTTGATGCTGTAAATTCTTTAATTGAAGGAAAAAACATAGAACCTAAAGTAACTGATTCAATTGGTTGTTCAGTTAAGTGGAAGCAGTAGGTGATTTGATGACTGGATGCCGTAGACAATGTGATTGGGACAAAAAAATGGTTTGTAGGAGTTGTGGTATTGACTACTCAGACCCAAATGATGAAGATAAAGAATCAGTTGCAGAACCACCAAAATAGAATCTTAATAGCGGATTGTTTGAAAGGTGGCTTTGTCTCGCCTTATTCATGCAGGTAGTAGTGTTGGCTGGAGGTATTGGCTCTAGACTCTTACCTTGGACTAAGTCAATTCCTAAACCACTTCTTCCAATGTTGGATAAAACACTACTTGAACAAGTAATTTCTTCTGTTCCCAGTGATATGATTGACCAAGTAGTTGTTGCTGGAGGCTACAAAGTTGATATGATAAAATCATACTTCTCCAAGTCAGACTTTGATTTTGATTTAACCATAGTTCCTGAAGATGAACCATTAGGAACTGGCGGCGCTTTAGGCAATTGTCGAGATGTTGTCAACGGTACATTCGCATGCTTTAATGGAGATGTCATCTCATCTTTGGACGTGAAATCTTTACTCAGTTTACATAAATCAAATGGAGGTATTGGAACTTTAGGTCTGTGGGAGGTAAACGACCCAACTAGATTTGGAATAGTAGGTTTAGATGATAATTCTAAGATTACACGATTCATGGAAAAACCAAAACCTGAGGAGGTATTTTCTAACTTAATCAATGCCGGTTCCTATATTTTCGAAGATGATATATTCGATTATATCCCCAGTGGTAAAAGTTCTATAGAAAGAGATGTCTTCCCTCTGTTAGCGGAAAAACAAATGCTCAATGGGCAAAAATTTGATGGCTTTTTCATTGACTCCGGGACTCGAAGTTCTTGGTGTGATGCGGTAAGGACTTGTATCGATAAAAAGCGATTTTCCAGTGGTGAAATTTGTGGTAAATCTTGGTTTGACGTACCTTTTGGAAAGGTTGAGGAAGGTTCCACAATAATTGATTCGATGGTCGGCAAAGATACTGAAATTATGCATTCAGTGGTTGAGAATTCCACGATCCTTTCTGGGACTAAAGTTTCTAAGAATGTGTCCATAGAGTCATGCTTAATCGGGAAGAATGTCACTATTGGAAAGAATAGTAGGTTGACCAATATGATTGTAGATCATGGTTCAAGCATTCCAGAGGATTCTATTCTAAACGACGGACAATGGCCATAAATCAATTATTTAAGAGCTATTTTACGGAAGAACTCAAATGTCATTACAAGGTCCGAAAATCATGGACAAGCCACTCGTAGTTGTCAACTTCAAAACATATTCTTCAGCATCAGCATTTACTGCCGACGAACTTGCAAGTAAGATGGAACAATTTTCAGACTCCAAAGCTAGGATGGTTGCTGTTGTATCAGCCTTCGATTTAGATTCTGTGTCCAAGTCCTGTGATAAACTAGAAGTTTGGTCTCAACACTTAGACCCAGTGGGCCAAGGTAGTTTTACTGGATGGTTAGAGCCAGAGACAGCGATTTCTCGAGGTGCGCAAGGAACTATAATCAATCACGCTGAACATAAAGTTTCACTAGAACATGTCAAGAAATTAATGGAACAATTACCTGAAGGTTTTCCAGTTTGTGCATGCGCTGCAAATGTCGAGGAAGCAAAGGCTCTAGCTGAACTTGGACCAACATTCATCGCCGTAGAGCCGCCTGAATTGATTGGTGGAGATACTTCTGTAACTACAGCCGACCCATCGATTGTTAGCGATACAGTTTCTGCAGTAAAGTCAGTAAACCCAGATGTTAGAATTCTTTGTGGGGCAGGAGTAAAGAATGGTAATGATGTTGCTAAAGCAATTGAATTAGGAGCCGAAGGAGTACTTCTTGCAAGTGGAGTGACAAAAGCAAGTGATGCTCTTTCTGTACTAGAGGATTTAGTTTCATCACTTTGATTCAAATCTTATCTTAACAGAGTTATACTCAATCGAGTTCTGCTCTATTTTAGACTGCTCTAGTCCATCCTTGGCTGGGCAAAGTTGTTTGAAAGAGCATTTGTTACAGTTTGATTGACTATTGGATAATGGAATTTGTGAAAGGTCCATTAGAGGCCCCATTTTGTTTACTAAATTATTCATCGCATTCACATCCTTTTCTAGAAGTTGTTTAGATTGTTGTAATTTTTCTTCACTAGGGAAATATTTCTCATGAATCCAAACCCCTCCAATATATTTCAGAGTATGAACGATGTATTGCTCAGTAACTAGCGGTAAGAAGTTATTTCTTTTTGCCCAGTTAACCATTGCCATACCTTCTAATTCACTCGATGCGTTTTTTCTTTCGCCTTGAAAATCAATTCTAAGTAGATTCCATTTGTTTTGTATTTTATAGCAAATATCAGGAGAGCAGAATATATCGATATGTCCATCTGAAAAGAACTTTTTCCGATCCATAACTGACCACTGTCGAATTTCACTTGAAATAATCCGTTTGAATATTTCAGTATTCCACAAAGAATCTATTTTGTTTTTTGCAGAATTAATCAAATCATTTAGATATCTACTTTCTTTACGTTTGACTTGTTCATATCTTTCTAAGTTCATCTCGACTTTCAAACCTAATTTAAGTTTGAGTTGAACCATTCTACTTGACCACTCAATGCCATTCTTGTGGTCTTCCAGTCTTTCAAGCATCAACTTCCTTGATGAACGAATCATCAAATCTTTTAACGAAAGTTCGACTAAATTATTACTATATTTCCATTTTTCTTGACTACGAGAATATCTCATTACATATTGGCGAGGACAATTAAGTAATGATTTACGACGGCTAATACTCCACATAGTTTGTAGCAGATTCATAATCCAAGTACCAACATTAACCTAGGTCAATGTTGTCATACAATTCCAAAAATCGAACTTGTGATAATGGCATTGGCAGTTACCCAAATTGAAATTGGTACTAGACACCAGCCGACAAACTGAGTGAATGCTTCAGCACCATATCTGCCAAACACTCGCGAAATAGGTCCACCAATCGCCGAAAACAATCGGAGTATCAGGATACACAAGCCTCCAAGTAAAACGTATAGAACTAAATTCAGTAATCCGCTAAATATGCCGCCAATACCGCTTAGCATAGGTGCTCCTACGCCTTGGGAGAATAGTGCTGGGAATGCTAAAATTCCGAACCAAGCGAACCAAATTCCGAGCAGTACATCTCTTTCCATATCCTCTAATGGTCTCCATTTTTGGAATGATTCGGGGAATAATCTATGGAGATATTTTGCAATAACTTCTGCTTCGAATGGTTTACCTCTTCTTGCAGTCACAAAACTCATTTCGATAAACCAAATCATCAATACGATATCAATCCAGAATAAGATATCGGAGTTTATTGGTAGTAAGGTGGCGATTAATAGTGGTAGATTGACTATCAAAATCCCTAATCCAGAAGCTCCAATAATTGATGCCCACAAGGTACCAGGTGGAAGAGGCTTCTCGGGAGGAGTCCAGTCTTCTCTAGGTAGAGCGAGGAATATCAAGAATAATCCAGGACCTAGAAGCAATGTGAAGTATGAGCCAGAACTTTGACTTCCTCCAGAAGATATGTCTTCTACCGAATCTATGATTTCTTTTGAAAAGGCCACAGGCGCTTTACTATACGTGACATGCATAGCGGGGTCTATTACAATTACAGAGTCAGAAACCCCATTCGGCAAGCCACTAGCAAACACTTCATCTTGGTCAATGAGAATAGGCCATGAGGAATTTATCTGTTGTTTCATTTGTACAATATCACTTTCCATCGGTTCCATTCCAGAGAGAATATGAACTACTGCTATATCTTCACCAAAGTACTCTATAGTTTGATTGAATTGATTTGATTGATCGATTAAGTTTTCAGATGCAGGTAGTCCAATTCCAATTATGAGCGCATTCTTGCCATCAATCAAATCAGAGATAGTATAAGTTTCTCCGTTTTCATCATATAATTCGGCATTACTTACTCTTGTATTATCGTCAATAGCAGCATCTGCACCAAGGTTGGCTTGGTCAAATATTGTTGGAACCATTAGTAGCATAATTGCCACTAATGCTCCTATAATCGGTAATGGTAACATCAAACCTTGACTGAAAACATTTCTTAAGAATAATGCCAATGCAAGAATACTCGACAGTGAAAGGAATAATTTAGCGCTTGCAAATCCATCATCATCATCTTCAATATCGATTTTTATTACTCCAAATGCATGACATTCACTATTTGAATCTCCTGATATTGTAGTTATACAGAACTGTAAATTTGTCAATCCAGGTTTTAGTTCATTTTGACCAGACCATGTCCAAATTGAGCGGTTATCATCCATTTCTCTAACCGTCATCGTCCTTCCAATCGAGTTTTCCATCATTCCTTCGAGAGTGTAAGGAGTTCTTTCATAATCTTCTAATGGTCCCCAAATTTCCCACTTGACTTCTTTGACATCATCTCCGCCCCATGGGAACAGAGGTTCAAACTCAATGTGTGCTCTCCTAGATTCATCAACGATAATTTCACCTTTTGGCTCATAGATTTCTCCTTTGATTAGAATTCCTCCACCATTCTGTTCTAAAGCGCCCCATTGGACTCTTACTCTAGCAGTACATTGGTGTTCAATTGAGACAGATAAAGTAAGAACATCACCTTCTTGCATAGTCAAATTAATTTGATTTAATTCACCGGAGAAATTCATTGCTTCGTTAGAATTTACTTTATCGACAATTTGGGTGATTACCGAGTCATAAACCGGAACACCGCCAGCATCAACTGAATATATCAGAGTTGTAGTTCCATCCAAATTGAATTGTTCTTCTCGAACACAGGTTTGTGGTCCAGCGCCCTGGTCTAGGTATACGGAAAAGAATACACTCATATTGACAGTTGCACTAAATCCATTTTGTATAGGTTCACTGTTAAGATTCAATATTTGACCGCTAAAGCCAGAGTTGATACTAATTCCACCTGGTGCGTTATCAGACTTCTGTCTTTGAAGTACTGCGTCTGTCTCATCCATTCCTTCAACATATAATCGTTCTATTGGGTTTATTTCCCAGTCGACATAACCTGCCTCATATACCGGATCTTCATAGGCAGAAACCGAACTTGCTAGACCCATGCCTAACATTAGTGTTAGTAATAGCAGGGGTATGCCATGCTTGCGCATGGACTGACCAATAGGTTTGGGTTGAAGAACTCGCCGACGATTTGTTATTAATTCAAATGAATCTAAGCCAGGCCCACATGAACACCATTCCAGATGTTATTGCTAATGCGTTAACTCCACCTTTTGTCAAGTATCCGCGGTTTTCAAAAACTGCTCCTAGAATACTATCTACTTGACAACCAATCCACCCAATTATACAAGTGATCACTGAAAGATATAATCCATCTGTTATCTCAGAACTTGAATTTGTGGCATACCAAGCGAAGAAAGTCAAAAATCCGATCATAGAAGAGCCCAATAAAGCTGCCTTTTGTCCAGTTGTAGAAAATCCGCCGTTCAGTCCAGCCTCACATGGCTTTAGAGTTGTAATCATTCTAACATTGTCATCAAGACATCCTATTTCACTGGCAAATGTATCAGCAGCAGCGACAGCAACAGCAGCACTGAATATCCAAATTCCAAATTCCCAATCATCTTGGAAAAATGCTACTGCAGCCACAATTGCAGGTAGCCCGCCATTGGCTAGAACATTTATCCAACCTCTATGGCCGTCATCAGATTCACTCATATTTCGAATCTTCTTTTCTTCAAAACGCCACTTTGTGGCTTTATGAGAAGCGAGAAGAAATGCAAGTAATATCAGTAGCCAAGTCCAATGACCCATTACTCCAACCACTAGGCCGATAAAAGCCGCTGCAGCAACACCTGCGGAATCTAGCATTTTAGCCTTGGAAGAGCCTACAACTAGCGCTAGGATTATGATTACGGTGACAATTAAATTGCCCTCGTTGAATCCCCCAGTCAAGACATCCATAGTAGTCCCCAAATATAGTCGGAATAAAGAGTCTTAAAATGTCATACCCCCGATATATAGGAAATTGACTGTTTTTCATATTTTTGAGGAATTCCGGTCATCTATAGCATAGGGTATCAATCTTCTAAGAATAATCCATAAAATTACTATTAAAACGGCGACTAAAATCATATCAACTAAGAACATGAAAATCAATGATTTGTCGGCAAGTAATCTACTACTAAGCCACATTGTACCATTCCAAGTTCCATGGCATAGTATTGCGATTAAAAGTGCCTTGATTGGGGATTTAGTCATTTGAATAGCATTTTGCTCACCAGCACTCAGCCATTTTGGAATTACTGGACTAACATTTACACTTGAACTGGAAATGGGAGTACCAGTTTTTTTGTCAAATAAGATCCATGGACTTTCATTATCCTTTCTGGTGGAATCTTGAACTCCGTTGATTATATCTCGGTTTCGTTTCTGAGTCGTTATGTGATGTCCAATTGCAAATCCAGTTATAGCGGTCCATGTGGCATGACCGGGAATTGAACCTATGGCCCGTAGAACAGTGGTTAGAATGAAACTGATAGCAGCACCTTCACCAACGAAAAGAGAACTCAAAATGTAAGACATATTCTCTAGTAGAGCGAAACCTAAGCCTACCGAGAACCCAATTTGAAAACCTCTTTTTGGTGAATCTATAAATCGTGCAAGAAATAGAATTGCGACTGCCTTACTGATCTCTTCTCCAATCGGTGCAGATAAGAAAAGAATCATTCCAAAGCCCAGACTTTCTACTCCGTCCATACTTATCCCGAGTGAACTAATAATTATTGGAGAAATAATTGAATTAATTATCAAAGCGGGGAATGTAGATAGCATTCCAGCGATAAGCATCCATTCTCCTTGTCTCTTGGTTGTTTTAAGTCCAAAATATTCGTTAGAAGTTGCCCACCAAGCAAATACTGGTGTTGAAAAACCGATTAGCCAAGCAGGTATTGCTATCAAGATGAATAGTAAAATTGAGAGGATAGATGAGTTGAACAATAGGGGTAGCATACACAATGTAGAAATGATTGTACCTAAGATGAATATAATCCATAAATGTTTGAGGGGGGGCACTTCTAGTGGTCCAGTATTATGGACAAGATGATGTTGAATCGACGTTGGATATGGTGTTTGAAATAAAGTTGAAGGGGATATCAAATGAGCCGTTGAACCTATTTCTACATTCTGCAATCGTACAATATGGGCTAATTTTGGGCGTCTAAGAATTATGAAAAGTAGCAAGAATGGAGTTGAACAAATTGCTCCAATCATAATCAACAATGGGTCGCTAGGTCCAATTTTTCCATCAAAATCAGAATCGAGGAAACCTGATACAGCCACTACTGCAATTTGAACTAAAAAGAAAACAACAATAACTAAACCCAACATTGAACTTACAGTTTTCCATCTTGATGATGTCTGGGATAAATAGAGGTTCTTAGGTGCAGGAGAAAGAGGGGTTTTGGCTAATCCCTGCATGAACCTCGTAAGCGGTTCAAACCTTAAATCAACTGTAAATTGATTCAGTTTCTTATTTTATCAGTAAGTTAATTGAACATCAGATGAGGTTGCTAATGCTATAACTCCAGGAGGGCCACTCCACTGTATTTCATCATCAGAAATAACAAGTGCACTATCTCCTTCACTATGTCCCAAAACAGCTTTTACAGAAGCAAAAGAACAGTAAAGTGTTGCTTTTTCAGCAATTATCTCCATAAATGATGCCACCATTGGCATATCTGCTCCAAGTTCTTCTAGGTATTTAGGATCTAACAAGCGCGTACCTGCTGCAGCAAAGAATACACTTACCTTGTGGCCATCGTTAATTGCTTGGGCAGCGCATGCAAGCCCGACCATTGACTTGAACGGGTCATTCTTAGGCTCGGATACAAATTTGACAAAGACATTTTTGTGCATGAGTTACCGTATATCATACGGATAATCAACTTATTGAATATTAATTATTAGGAAATAGGTCAGGTCCCGCTCAGTTCGCCCATCACTCGTCACTGAAAAAACAGCATTCGGCTAAAGCAGTCATCACTGCGGGATTGTTCCTGATAGTCTTGAGTCATCAAGTCATCGGATGATTTTGAAAACATGACTTTTTACCTAACTCAGTAAAATTCACGGCATGAGCCTGCTAGAGTATTTGTTTGCTCCGCGATTAGATCACCGAGGGTGGTCCACTCCCAGTGAGGCGTCTAGAATTTATTTTGTAATAACCATGATAATTACTTTGGTTTACTCTTGGCAGTTATCAAAATCTAATGTCATAGTCTTTCTATGCCTTGCAATGCTTATTTCAACACCGCTTCTTTCTCTAGGGTGGTGGTTAATTTCAATAGTTGGGAAGGGGATGAAACCTAGGCCGCTGGTGGATTCTGTAAACAGAGTTGACAAGAGTAAAAAATTACCACTTCACTCGTTTAGGAAACCATAGGTCCACTTGTGCGGTGGAGCAAATGTTTCCTTAATTGAACGAGGACTGACCCATCTTAGTAGATTGAGAGGTGAACCGGCTTTGTCGTTTGTTCCGCTACCTCTAGCTCCTCCAAATGGTTGCTGTCCAACTACTGCTCCAGTCGGCTTATCATTAATGTAAAAATTACCACATGAATACTTTAGTGCTTTCTTGGCAGTTTCAATATCTTCTCTATTGGCTGCGAATATAGAACCTGTAAGGGCATATTCAGAAGTTTTGTCGCAAGTATCCAGTATCTGCTCAAATTCTTGGTCAGGGTAGATGTGTATAGATAGGACAGGGCCAAATATTTCTTCACTCATCGATTCATAATATGGGTCAGAACAAATTATTGTTGTTGGATGAATGAAATATCCTTTCGTCTCATCATAACTTCCACCTGTGACTATTTCACAACCTGAATCCTTACTAGCACGGTCAATATACCCAGTAATATTATCAAAGGATTTCTTATCAATTACTGCAGACATAAAATTAGAGAAATCCTTTGGGTCACCAATAGTGATTTTAGAGACTTCAGAACAATATTCCTCTTTGATGTTATCCCATACAGATTTAGGGATATATGCTCTACTTGCAGCACTACACTTTTGTCCTTGGAATTCAAATGCTCCTCTTAATAGTGCTACAATCAGTGCTTTTTGGTCACAGTTTGGATGAGCGACAATGAAATCCTTTCCTCCAGTTTCGCCAACTATTCTAGGATAGGAGCGCATCTTTGGAAGATTTTCTGCGACATCCTTCCACATTTTTCTAAATACTGCGGTTGAACCTGTAAAGTGAATACCTGCTAACATAGGGTGTGACAAGCAAATATCACCAACCATACTGGCCTTTCCAGGGATGAAATTAATTACTCCATCTGGTAGTCCAGCATCCATCATTAGGCGCATCAAATAGTAGTTCGATAGGTAAGAATTACGACTTGGCTTCCATACACCAGTATTGCCCATTATCGCAGCAGACGAAGGTAGGTTTGCAGCGATGCTACTGAAATTGAATGGCGTTACAGAGAATACGAATCCTTCTAATGGCCTTACTTCGCTAGAGTTCCACATACTGGAAGGAGAGACTGGTGGTTGCAAGTCCTCATAGATTTGTCGAGCATAGTCAGCATTGAATCTCCAAAAATCGATAAGTTCACAGGCAGAATCAATTTCGGCCTGATGGCATGTTTTTGACTGATTAATCATTGTGCTAGCATTGATTTTTGATCTGTACTCTCCGCTTAGTAGTTCACTCGCTTTGAGAAAAATAGCCGCTCTTGCTTCCCATGGCATACTCGACCAAGATTCATGAGCGTCTAATGCTGCTTTAATCGCATCGTTTACTTCATTCTCTCCAGCTAAGTGTACTCTGGCTATTACATGTCCATGATTATGTGGCATTACTTGTTCGATTACGTTATCTGTGTACACTTCTACTCCGTTTATAATACATGGAATTTCAACAACTTCGTTAGACTGGCGTGTCAATTCTTCTTTCAATGAAATTCTTTCTGGACTGCCTGGAAGGTAACCAAGAATTGGTTCGTTGACTGGAGTTGGTGGGCGCGGAATACTATTGACCATGTACAAGGCTATGGAAGGAACTTCTTCAACATCTCGCTAGTACAGATGAGACAATTTTTGGCGCAGTTTGGAGAGTTTTGGGCCTACAACAGCCATGCAGTATCCCTGCATGGGGTTTCTTGCATAGTAGTCATGATGGTATTTTTCAGCGATTGTGAAATTTATTGGTTCTTCTATGGTTGTAACGATTTCATCGTCAAAGTATTGTTCCATTTTTGAGATCATCACTTTTGCAACCTCGGCTTGTCCTTCCTCTACGGGCATGATGCAACTACGATATTGAGTTCCAACATCATTGCCTTGTCGATTGAGTTGCGTTGGGTCATGGACTGTAAAGAAAACTTCTAAAATAGTTTCAAAAGAGATTACATTGGGGTCATAAACGAGTTCAACTATCTCTGCATGACCCGTTCTCCCAGCACAAACTGAATTATAATTTGGTTTTTTATCTGGTCCACCTGCATACGCCGGCAATGCAGAATCAATCCCTCTCATTTCCTTGAATGCTCCTTCTGTACACCAAAAACATCCTCCACCTAGTAGCGCTCGAGCCATAATGCAAGGTGCTATTGTCGACTTATCAATTGTTGCACAAGTGCGCAAGAATACACTTGGTTTATTTTTTATAATAAAACATTGTTTGATAAACTGCTTTTGACGGCCGGAGGACATGGAGTCCGTTACCGACCCAGACCTTTTGAGAGATAGAGCGTTTTTTAAATTGGGAGAATTTGTTTTTGACTATAGAAAAGCGGTAATTGCGGTTGGACTTTTGAGTTGTATTCTACTTGGCTCGCTAATGTCTATGGGTCCAGATTGGGCTGAGGCTTGGGGTGAAGGAGACTTAGAATCTGTCGAAGCCGTTGACTTGAAGGATAGTGCTTTTGCTTCTGAGGAAGATGGTGTTGAGAGATTTGTACTACTAGTAAATCACCCAACAATGACAGATCAATCACTTGAATGGCAGAATGCAGTGATTAAAGCATTAGAAGATTTCTCGGAGATGGAAGATGTTGACATTGAATATTCTTGGAATACTACTGGGGATGAACGTGAAAAGTTTGTCCATGAAGATGATGATGGCTTTTGGTCCAGAAATGTCGTAACCATTAATCTGGATAGGAAAGAAGCAAAGGAACTCTATGCTGAAAACTGGGAAGATATCGAAATGAGCAGTGAGTTCAACTCATGGCGCACAGGTGGTATATCGATAGATGTTATATTTGATGCCAGAATTCAGAATGATTTGATCAAGGCAGAAGTTGTTTCCGGGCCGCTAACAATAATTATCTTAGGAATTGTATTCGGTACTATCATTGCAGCATTATTGCCATTTGGTGTGGCGATTTTGACAGTTATTTCTGCAATGGGAGTGACAATTTGGCTATCGAATGTAACAGATGTCACCCAATATGCTTTGAATATCATTACGCTGATCGGTATTGGAGTTTCGGTGGACTACTCATTATTCATTGTTAACAGATTTAGAGAGGAAATGAATGCTGGTAGAGATTTACGAACCTCCACTTCTATGACAGTTGCCACCGCAGGAAAGGCTGTGTTTTTCAGTGGTATTACTGTGGCGATAGGTCTGATGGGGATGCTATTTTTCGATAACACAGGACTTCCTAGCCTTGGTATTGGTGGTACTTTATCTGTGACGATTGCAATGATATTTTCAATTATCATTTTACCAGCAGTACTAGCAATTATTGGTCCTCGAATGGATAAAAAGTATCTCTACAAAAGTATACCAAATAGACTCCCGTTCTCGTTTAGTACAGAAAACGAAGAAGAAGATGGCCTGTGGTCGAAGATAGCCAACACGGTAATGGCTAGACCTTGGGCTGTACTGATTCCAACACTAGTGATTCTACTGGGGGCAGGTCTTCCATTTTTACAAGCAGACTTTTCAATAGCGTCTCGTAATGCATTGCCTCCAGATGATGAGACGCGTGTAGGATTCGAATTAATGGACGAGAAATGGCCAGAAGACGCAGTTAATGCTGCCATGATTGTCGTGGATTTCGATGGCCAAGACCCACTAAATGAGACTAACTTAATCGCAATGCACAGGTGGATGGTAAGTCAAATTGAAGATGATAGGGTGCTTGGTGGATTTGGCTATGCACTACCCGATTCATCGATGACAGAATCTGAAGTATTGTATTTCTGGGACTCAGAATCTAACCTTAGTACTGAAGATTTGGGTAAAAGAGAATACTATCGACAACAATTCTTATCCGATAATATAACCTACATGGTTTTCTCTCTTGATGGCGAAATAACCGGAGAGAGTAGTAGGGAATTTGTCGATGACGTTCGCTCAGACAGAGATGAATTACTCGAACAACTGAATATTGGTGATAGCGGTTCTTTGAAGGTCGCAGGATTTGCTGCTTACAGTCAAGATGTTTTGAATGCAATAGTGGAGAATTTACCGATTGCAATATCCTTTATTCTCACAGCAACAATAATACTGATATTCATTCAAGTCAGAAGTATAATAATTCCAATCAAAGCCATCATAATGAATATACTCTCAATTTCAGCATCGTTTGGAATGCTCGTATTCGTATTCCAGTGGGGCTATGGGGCTGATTTACTGAATTTCACACCACAGCCAATTGAAACAACTAATCCTGTAATTATGTTCTGTATTGTGTTTGGATTATCAATGGATTATGAAGTTCTAATGCTTTCTAGAATCCATGAGGAATGGGAAAGAACAGGTGATAATACTAAGGCAGTAGCCAATGGACTACAGAAGACTGGGAGATTAATCACAGGAGCCGCAGCAATTATGGTTGTAGTATTCAGTGCATTTGGTTTGTCTTCTGTAGTAATCTTGAAGCAGATTGGATTTGGATTAGCATTAGCTATCTTGATCGATGCAACAATAGTCAGGGCACTTGTTGTGCCTGCTACAATGAGGCTAATGGGCAAAGCGAACTGGTGGTCACCAAAATGGATGGACCGACTATTTCCTGTCAAGAAAATGGCTCCTTCGGTAAAGGAAAATGAAGATTAATCATTCTTCATAAAGGTCCCAATCATTTGATTCTGAACCTCTCCAATACCATATATCACTTGCTTCAGGGTGTTCAATCCACTCATAACCGTCACTATCGATTTCTCCAACCAGTTCATTACTAGGCGGTAAATTACCAATGAGGTGTTGAGTCTCACTAATTATAGGTGCCATTCCAGCAAGACTTAGAGCATCACCAGATATGTCTTCAAAGAACTCTTCTTGATTCTCGAATGCCTTAGTCAGACCTTCGGGTATGTTTTCATCATTTCTTCTCCTAAGGACAACTATGGCGGTAATTATCGAAATTATAATTATAGCAATTAAAGTGAAGGAAGTTCCTGAGCCTAGCCAAGACATCGATGGGAATAAATCAGTATTATCTCCAACTCCATCTCCATCAGAATCAATAGTTTCGCTAGAATCATTAGGGAATGCATCTTGATTATTTCCAATTCCATCTCCATCAGAGTCAAATGACTCATTTGGATCTAGAGGAAACATATCTTGTGAATCAATGACTCCATCTGAATCATCGTCATAGTCTTCCGATGAATCTTGGCAGCCATCATTATCAAAATCAGTATCTGGCGTAGATGTCCATCCTAAGTCGCCAGTGGGGCATTGGTCTAAGTCATCTTTCATTCCATCATTATCATCATCATCATCCTCCAATTCATCATTGCAGCCATCGCTGTCATGGTCTGTTAAGGAATCAGAAATCCAATCGGTGCTCATCACACTATCGCCATTAATACAAATATCTAGATTATCCTTGATTAAATCATTATCATCATCATCATCTTCCGAAGAATCTTGACAACCATCATTATCAAAATCATTTTCTGGATTTGAAATCCAGCCTAAGTCTCCTTTAGGGCACATGTCATCGATGTCTAAAACACCGTCATTATCATCATCAACATCTTCTGAGGAGTCTTGACAACCATCATTGTCATAGTCGCTATTTTGAAACGAAATCCAACCTAAATTACCAATTGGACATGAATCGTCTGAATCCAGCTTCAAGTCATTATCATCATCTTCATCCTCTAAAGAATCATGGCAGCCATCACTATCAAAATCGTTGGATTGCGTGGAAGTCCAATTTATAACTCCTCTTTTACAATCATCATTCATATCGATTAATCCATCATTGTCATCATCCAAATCTTCATCACTATCAAAGCATCCATCCATGTCGTGGTCTACAGAATTACTTTGACTCCAACCTAGAGTTCCTTCCTTACAATCATCATAGATATCTAGTGAGCCGTCATTATCATCATCTAAATCTTCAGTCAATTCCCAAGGTAAGGAAGTGAGTGATTCTTCTTGGTCAAAGCATCCATCACCATCATAATCTGTATCAGAATTAGAATACCAATACGATAAACCAAACTGACATGCATCAATAATATCAGCCACGCCATCATTATCATCGTCTAAATCCTCAGTTGAATCTCTACAACCGTCTAGGTCGTAATCAGAAGTAGAATTAGAAATCCAACTAGAGTCTCCTTTTTTACAAGCATCATTTTGATTCATTACTCCATCATTATCATGGTCATTATCTTCTTGTGCATCTTTACAACCATCTCTATCATAGTCATTTATCTCGTTAGAAATCCAACCAACTTCTCCCAAAGGACATAGATCATGTATGTCGGCAATACCATCATTATCATCGTCATCATCTTCTGTAGAATCTCTACATCCATCTGAATCATAATCTGTTGAAGGCTGTGATAGCCATCCTATGTTTCCTAGCATACAGTCATCAATAACGTCTTCTTTGTTATCATTGTCATCATCAAAGTCCTCGGTTAAATCTCTACATCCATCGGAATCATAGTCTGTTTGATTACTTGAAACCCAAGACATCTCTCCAGGGTTACAACCATCATTATCATTGTAAACGCCATCATTGTCATCATCCCAGTCTTCGACACCATCTTTACACCCATCCATATCATAATCCAGTTGAGAACTTTGCGAGTTCCAATTTAAATCTCCCTTAGGGCAAGTATCGTCGTCATCGTCTCGTTGGTCATTATCATCATCATCATCTTCTTGAGAATCTTGACAACCATCTCCATCCCAATCGGTGTTCGGGTCTCCACTAGTCCAATTTAGTAACCCCATAGGGCAGTTGTCATATGTGTCAGTAACTCCATCATTGTCATCATCATAATCTTCAGAAACATCAAGACAACCATCTCCATCATAGTCAGTTATTGAATCACTATACCATCCTAGATTTGAATATGGGGCTTGGCATATATCATCAACATCTAAAACGCCATCGTTATCATCATCTAAATCTTCAGAAAAATCTTGACAACCATCTGAATCATAATCTTCATAATAATTCCAACTAGACCAGTTTGTTGCTCCTCTAGGGCATGAATCCAATGAATCTTCTAAACCATCATTATCATCATCATCATCTTCAGTTGAATCTTTACATCCATCCCAATCTAAGTCCAATGAACTATTATTTGCATTCCAATTAATCTCTCCTAATGGGCATTGATCAATATAGTCTTCAATACCATCATTATCATCATCGAAGTCTTCTTCCAATAATAAATTGAATAAATGAGTATCATAACTTGAACCATTGGTTGTAATATTGGTATTGTTAAAGGTTACATATGTCGATGTGGAAGCGATAGCAATTGATACTCGACCTGTTTTATCTAAATCAATCGCTGTCAATATGTCATTATTATAGAAACCAAATTGTTGGTATACATACCCTAAGCTACCGGATACTTGTGAACTTCCACCATTAAATAAGAAAAGACACATTGAATCATAATCAGAACTTGACATTGAATAAAGTGTTAGTAAATTCGATAATGATAAATCATCTACTAAACTCATAGATGAATAAAAGTTGCCACAGAGAACAAAAGAATGTTCAGAATATGTAATGTCAGTAAATGCAGAGTAATAACCATATGAATTATCCCACATCAAATAATCCCAATCTAAGTTATTGGTAGAATTATTTGTATCGAAATGAATCTCTCCATAGAATGCCTTGGCTCCTTCGTTAGTATACTCTCCAAGAGGTGTAATAACTCCCCAATTTCCAAATTCTAATGTAGAATAGTTGTACGTATCAGCTTCCATAGCTCCAGCAACAGCAATAGATAAGTTCTCACCTGTAGAATTATACTTAATAACTATGTCATTTATCCAAGCTTCTGCATATCCATAATTTGCTTCTACGGAAATCGAACCTTGACAATTCCAATCATGAAAAACTACGATAGACATAATGTAGTAATTAGTTTGTGAATTATTTTTATTAATTGAGCATTCAACAATACCATTCTTCTTAATGTCCATGGTCGGACTATCTTGATAAGAGACTATAGACATGTATCCATCATCAGTATTGGAAATCATGCTAAATGAACCTCCTTCATTTGCTACCTGCAGTGGTGATTCAATTGAAATTATATCAGAACCCCAATCACCGTTTGAGGAGATATTTATCACATAACCCTCCCGAGAATTGAGACTAATAATTTGACTCCCGTAAGCTATTGTACTAGCATTGTAGTTGTAAATTGAGATTATTGCATTGTTTTGTTGGCCAATAGATATTCCTTGCATTCTTTGATGTCCTAAATTTTCATTATGCTCAATCCACTCAATATTTCCCTGACTGGATATTTTCATGACATAAGGGTCTAGGAAGTTATTTGTATCGCTTAGGTACCAATTTCCTGTGGGCGTGTACCATGTGAGATTAGTTTCAATTTCACTTGACAAATAAATAGAATCATCATCAGCTAACACCATATCAATATAATAATCGTTGAATGTATAAATTAACCAATCAATACTACCAGAACTATTTATTTTTGAAACAAATGAATATCCGGCATGATTCGGGTCAGTAGTAATATTATAATTTCCAAATTTTGAATAACTACCCAGCGAGTAACCTGAAATGATTTGGTTATCATCACTATCGAAGAATAAATCTAAGATTGCATCGGTATCATCTCCTTCAAGAAATCCATTAGAAATGAACATTAGATGGTCGTCACAACCATCTGAATCATGGTCGCTCATCCCAAGTGAGTAACTATTTACTTGGCCGGGTGTACATTGGTCATCAATATCTAAAATCAAATCATTATCATCATCTGTATCAATCGAATCATCGACGCCATCATTGTCCCAATCAAAAGCATCAACTATTGGTGATAATGATGTGAAAATGAACAAAAAAACCAGTGTCATTGGTAAAACTTTTCGATTGGTCATACAATACCCTGGTAATTCGAATGTAAAACCTTTGCACCGTCAAAATATTTGATAATCTCTTTTAGATTAGAGATATACCCTTGTTCATGACCGACACAGTTTACAGTCCGGATGGTAAATTCATGTGGTCTGGAACAGAGTGGATTCCAGTACCGCCAAGTGGGACTCAAACTCTTAATATGCAAGATTCAGTTGTAGGTGGAGATGTAGTTCATAATACTGTCATAAATAATGATGCTAATGCTGTTACTGCAGCGGTTATAGCAGCATTGCAACAATTGGGGGTGCTTGGAGAGAATACTCCTCACCAAGCCCCACCTACTCCCGAAATTGAACTACCTCAATCCTTCCAAGTTGGAGATCATGTTGAATACCACAGTCCAACTAATGCTCGATGGCTAAATCAATGTAAAGTAGTGGCAATCAATGATGACGGGACCTACAGAGTTGAAGTTCCTAAAGATACTGTAATTGAAACTAAATTGGCTGTTGTAATTGGGACTTCACCTGGAACTATCCGCCCAGCTAGCATACCCTTAAAATCAGGAGATAGAGTGTTCGTTAATTGGAAAGATTATGGTCACTATTACCCCGGTAAAATAGTCAGAGAAAACCTAAATAATACATTCAACATCCATTTTGATGATGGTGATGTTGAATATAATGTAGAATGGGAAAGGATAGAACCTCTGAATGAAGAATCTAAAGAAGTGCAAGATTATATCGAAAACGAGTCCCAAGCTGAAAGAGAACTTATAGAAGCATTCCAAGTTTTTGATACAGATAATAGCGGCAAAATTTCTGCAAGAGAATATTTCACTATCCTCACTGAAATGGGTGATGAACCTATCTCAATAGATGAAGTAATGCAAGAATTTGTTAATATCTTTCCAAATAGGGATATTGGATTAGATTTTGAAATTGACTATCGCTCTCTTGCCAAATACATGATTGGTTCTGAAGATTCAGAATTATCACAAATCAAACCGGAAGTAGTTATTCGTGATGCTATAATTTCGGATTCAATACTGAGAGGCTATGCATATGCTCATCCAAGATTAGGTGAAGGGCCGGTCAAATCATCAGCAATCCAGGCAATAAAATATGATGAAAGAGCAACAGCAAGAGTTGAGACAAAAAATACAATTTACGTTGTTGGTCCAACTGGCTGGAAAGTTAGGCCAGACGACCATCCTTTCAATGAGTCATCTTTTTGATAAGTTCAACAAGTCAAGTTGAATGGAACGATGGTTCTTGAGAAGCATTGACAAAAGAAATCAACGGCGATAATATTTTATTCACTATGTTAGATTTGACTCTAGTTGGGATGAATGGGTCGATGATTCTAGGATAAAGGCGGCTTGAAATAAACAGAGGTTTATGTTTACTAGTCATTGGAATTATCCATGAATGATGCAACAGACAAGGTGAGTTGGTTCTTCGTTCCTTATGACCAACTTAACCATTACATCTTTCCTTGGTCTAATTTAGATAGGAAAAATAACGGTCTAATTTTTATTGAATCCTCCAAAAAAGGTAATTCTAAAAATTTCCATAAACAAAAATTAGCCTTATTACTATCAAATATGAGGCATTTTGCGGAGGAAGCAAAATCTCTAGGGCATCCAATAATGTACAAGAGTTCTGAACTTGGATACAGTGAAGTTTTAGGGGAGTTATACGAACAACTAGGGCAAATCCAAGTCGTCAAACCTGCTGAGAGAGAATTAAGAATGGAACTTGAATCTTTACTTGTGGCTGATAAAATCCGGTTCTTAGAGCATGATGGATGGCTAACCAAAAGAAATTGGTTCTTGGAAAGTGTCGGTGATAAACCCCCATTCCGTATGGACCGTTTTTACCAACGTGTGAGGAAAGAAACGGGTGTCTTGATGGAGCAAGGAAAGCCAATTGGTGGTAAGTATAGTTATGATTCAGAAAATAGATTCCCTTGGAAAGGTGAACCAGATACACATGTCGAACTCGAATATGAAGTAGATACAATAGACCAAGAAGTAATGGAATTAGTAAGTAGTAAGTTTTCTTCTCACCCAGGCCATTGTGACCTTTCTAAAGTTCCAACTACATTAAAACAAAATCTTGAAAGTCTTAATTGGGCACTTGAAAACCTACCTCATTTTGGTCGTTATGAAGACGCGATGAGCACAAAAAGTCGTTATTTATTTCATTCTAAATTGGCAACATCGATTAATCTACACAGATTATCTCCGAAACAAGTAATAGATTCAGTATTGAGTACAGATGCTCCGTTGAATAGTCTTGAAGGATTCTTTAGACAGATGATTTGGCGAGAGTATGTCAGACATATCCATGAAGTTACAGATGGTTTTAGAGAATTAGAAGTGTTTGACAAAAAATTGGGTGAACCCAATTTCCTGAATCAAAATAATCCCTTACCTGTGACATTCTGGGGTAAAAAAAGCGGCTTTAATTGCCTCGATACAGTAGTTGATTCAGTCATGGATGAGGGCTGGACACACCACATTCCCAGACTTATGATACTGAGCAATTTTGCTAACTTACTAGACGTCAACCCTAGGGAACTAACCACTTGGTTTCATGAAGCATTTATCGATGCATATGATTGGGTTGTTGAACCGAATGTGCTTGGTATGGGAACCTACTCTTTGGGAGATGCGATGATGACAAAGCCATACATTTCTGGAACTCCTTACATAAACAAAATGTCAGATTACTGTAAATCATGTAAATTCAATCCGAAGAAAGACTGTATGGTTTCCAACCTGTATTGGGCATTTATCGAGCGCCACAAAGGTGCATTTGAAGGAAATATAAGGATGGCAATGCCTCTAAGAAGTCTGGCCAAAAGAAGTGATGATAAGAAAGAGCAAGACAAATTAGCGCTCGATTATATTCTATCAACACTTTCACGCGGAGAAGAAGTTTCAGTTCAATCTTTACAATAAATCAAAAACCATGACTAATCAGCAAGCATCATGAAAGCCACAGATTCAATAGTATTCCCAAGAATCGGCTCAAATTCTGTTAATAGAACATTACTTGCAGCGATGACAAATAAGCAAAGTAATGAAGATGGAACCCTTTCTAGTGAAGAAATTAAATGGTTGGTGAGGCGTGCTAAAGGTGGTTTTGGAATAACCACTACTGCAGCTGCAAATGTGACAGAAACAGGGCGCGGTTGGGATGGAGAAATGGGCGTTTGGGGTGATCATCAATTACCTGGATTAACCAATATGGCTAATCAACTTGGAGAAACAGAAACCATTAGCCTTGTACAAATTTTTCATGGTGGAATGCGAGCGCCAAGAGAATTAAATGGTGTTCAACCAATTTCAGCTAGTAAGAATACTGAGGCCGGAATGAACGGAGAATATACTAGAGAAATGGCAGAAGGTGAAATAAATTCTATGATTGAATCTTTTACCCAAGCCGCATTAAGATGCGAAAAAGCAGGATTCCATGGTGTTGAACTGCATGGTGCGCATTCATACTTAATCTGTCAATTTCTCGGTGCAATCACCAATCGTAGAGAGGATGGTTGGGGCGGAGATATTTATGCAAGGAGTAGATTTCTTCGCGAAATTATTGAATCTATTAGAGAAGCAACGAGTTCTAATTTTTTAATTGCTGTCAGAATTTCTCCTATCATCGAGAAGGCAGGTATATATCTTGAAGATAGTCTCGAATTGGTTAGAATTTTATGTGATATGGATATTGATATGCTACATATTTCGTGCTGGGACGTATTCCAACCGGTAGAGGGGGATGAATCAGGTCCAAGTTTAACAAAAAGATTTAGCGAAGTAATTCCAAAAAATATCCCGTTAATATCAACAGGGGCGGTTTGGGATTCAAAGGATGCTCAATGGCTCATGGATGAAGGTGCAGATATCGTTGGTGTTGCCAGAGTTGCAATCGGCCATCCTAATTGGCCCGAGAAATTAATCGATGAAAATTATCAGCCGCAGAGACCTCCGTTTAGTGTAGAGCATCTTGAAAGTGTAGATCTAAGTCCAGTTTTCATAGAATATATGAAGCGCTGGAGAAACTTTGTTTTACAGTAAATGGTGGACGTGACGAGATTTGAACTCGTGGCCTCTACCATGCCAAGGTAGCGATCTTCCAACTGATCTACACGCCCAAATGGGTGCTTTCGCAAACCGTCCACTTTCAAGCCCATCATAAGCATT
>Ga0233444_10000444_pt1 | contig 56528 bp, 59 predicted proteins | sample SI_124_October20_6_FD_182792 | JGI IMG/M metagenome (GOLD analysis project Ga0233444, IMG submission 182792) | Seawater microbial communities from Saanich Inlet, British Columbia, Canada - SI_124_October2016_10_MG | ecosystem: Environmental > Aquatic > Marine > Inlet | place: Canada: British... | reverse complement strand
AAGAAGAAATCCCCTCTATGCCTGATTATTATCGCATGAGTTTAGATTTAGTCGTTGAGGAGGTTAAATCCATATGGGATTTAGGCTTAAAGAGTGTTTTACTTTTTGTAAAAGTGCCAGATCTCTTGAAAGACAACAAAGGCACCGAAGCTTTAAATCCAAAAGGCTTGATGCAGCTTGCCATACAAACCGTAAAAAAAACCTGTCCTGAGATGCTGGTCATGACCGATGTTGCCTTAGACCCTTATTCTTCTTATGGACACGATGGAATTGTAGAAGAGGGCATCATTCTCAATGATCCCACCAAAGAAGTTTTGGCCAGGATGGCCTTATCACATGCCCAAGCAGGAGCTGATTTTGTGGCTCCTAGTGATATGATGGACGGTCGTGTAGAACACATTAGAGAATTGCTAGAAGCAGAAGGTTTTCATAACACCGGTATCATGAGCTACAGTGCGAAATATGCCTCTTCTTTTTATGGTCCTTTTCGCGATGCGTTAGACTCTGCCCCAGGTTTTGGAGATAAAAAAACTTATCAAATGGATTTTCATAATCGAAAAGAAGCCATTAGTGAAACCTTACTCGATATTGAAGAAGGGGCAGATATTGTTATGGTTAAACCTGGAATTGCCTATTTAGATATCATTCGAGATCTAGCCGAGCAAATTGAAACTCCCATTGCAGCTTATCAAGTAAGTGGGGAATATGCTATGCTAAAAGCTGCTGCAGCAAAAGGCTGGATCGATTATGACGCCATTGTTTATGAGCAACTTGTTGCGTTTAAACGCGCTGGAGCTTCATTAATAGCTACTTATACTGCCAAAGACGCTGCGCGTATTTTAGGCGCATAAAATAAAAAGACGTTGTTTTTGTGGATTTGTTTTAAAATGCAATCCTCCATTAAATGCCCTTTAACTCTATGTATTTGCCTACTTTTTCTCGCTTGTATAGAAGAAGATTTTATAGACGACTATGTAGACCCTAATTTAAGAATCACTAATGCCATTATTAGCATTAGAGAAGGTTTGAGTTATCAATTCGAGACTTTATTTTTTGACGAGTCTGGACGATAGGTAAACAATCCTTCCCTTAAATGGTCTGCCATTCCCCCCAATGTTGTCAAAATTCAATCCGATGGAACCCTAAAAGCCTCGGAAGCGGGTAATGTATTACTCACTGTAAGCACCATTGGGCTTTTTCTGTCGCTGTTAAGGTCCTTGCTTACCCTAATGTACCCCCCTAGAATAATCCCACTAGCCCCTGCATCTACTTGTGCATTTAAGTTTTTTATAAATCCTTTTATATATAGTTCTCCAGAATGGGAAAATTGTGTAGTAATGGCGGGCATTACGCCTTTCCATGCAAATATAGGCTGAGTGTATTTGATTGATTTAAATTTATTTAACTAAAAAAACTTTATTTTGTTTACCTTTAAAGTCTTTATTAAAAACACCATCTTGGAAATACATTACTTTGATAGTCCGTTGGGTACAATTAAGGTGAGAGGTGATGTCGAAGGAGTTCAAGAAGTACTTTTTTCAAAAAGTACTCTTGAAATGGAAAATAATGTACCCAACACTTTAGTTCCATGTGTGGAACAACTACAGCAATACTTTGCTGGAAAACGCTTCGTTTTTGATTTTAAAACCAATCCACAAGGTACAGACTTTCAAAAAACAATCTGGGTTTTACTTCAAGAACTCCCTTTTGGGAGTACCATTTCATATTTAAAATTATCACGCCAATACGGCAACACAAAAGCCGTTAGATCTGTAGCCGCAGCTATAGGAAAAAATCCTATCTTAGTAGCAATCCCTTGCCATAGAGTAATCGGTAGTGATGGAACACTTGTAGGTTATTCTGGTGGGCTTGAAAGGAAAGAATCTTTACTTGAATTGGAAGGATTCCCTGTCCAGAAGAAATTAATTTAATGCACCGTTTTAAACGGTAAACACTATGAAACAATTTTTACGTTACTTTCTAGGGGGGCTCTTCTTGCTCTTACTCGTGCTTTACAATAGCCCTTATAATTTTATTTTTATTGCTGCTAAACAAGCCCTTAAAACAGGGCGTGATACTGCGTTTTTAGAGGACTATCAATACTTTGATAATGCTCTGGTAAAAGCTTCAAACAGCCCTCAAGAATGGCCAAAACACCTCCAGTATAACCGTATATCTCTATCAAATAAAATTAATCAGGTACATGAAACATATGAATCTGTTGCCTTTTTAATCATTTACAAAGACAGTATATTACACGAGTCGTATTACCAAGATTATTCTGACACCTCTAAAAGCAATTCGTTTTCAGTCGCAAAAAGTTTTGTTTCTGCCATGTTAGGTAAAGCCATTGAACAAGGACATATTAAAAGTTTAGACCAAAAGGTAGGGGATTTTTATCCAGAATTCAACGAAGGTTTAGCACTAGACTTAACTGTGGGAGACTTATCTTCTATGGCTACTGGATTGGACTGGAACGAGAAATACGATCTTTCTATCAATGGAATGATGGAGGCCTATATCACCCCCAATTTGGATAAATTAATGCTGAATAGAAAAATTATAACTCCTCCAGGACAAGGCTTTGTCTATTATAGTGGCGCCACACAACTCCTTGGGATGGTTATCAAAAAAGCGGTTGGTCAATCATTAAGTAGATATTTTTCTGAAAACTTTTGGCAGCCCATGGGTGCAGTGGAAGACGCCTTATGGCAAGTTGATAGTAAGGAAAACGGAATGGAAAAAGCCTATTGTTGTTTTGCCACGAATGCTAAAGATTTTGCCCGTTTGGGAAAATTATATAAAGACCACGGAAAGTGGAATGGAGAACAATTACTCGACTCTAGCTTTATTGCAAAGAGTACTCGCCCACGATTTAATGATAGTCCAGAATATGGCTATGGTTGGTGGTTAGCCCATTATAAGGAAGAAAAAGGCTATGCTATGCGGGGGCATTTGGGACAATACATAATTGTTTTCCCTGAAAATGATTTAATCATTGTTCGTTTAGGACGCCAAAAAGGACCAAAGAAAAATCGTTTTGGGAGTCAATCTTTCCACGACTATATACAAGAAGGTTTTGAAATGATAGAAAATGTTGCGCAACCTTGATTTAACAAAGATCTTATTTCTTGACATAGAGACCGTCCCAGAAGAGCAAGATTATAACAGACTCTCTCCTGTGAGAAAATCTCTATGGGAACAAAAAACAGCCTACCAGCACAAAGAAGACCAAAGGCCAGAAGCATTTTATGAACGGGCAGGAATCTGGGCAGAATTTGGAAAAATTATCTGTATCTCTGTAGGCTTCTTTGACCTTACTTCTCGCAATGAAAGGCAATTCAGAATCAAAAGTTTTGCCGGAGAAGAAGAACATATTCTCCAGCAATTTAAACGTCTTTGCGACGAACATTTTTACTTAAAATCACAACTGCTTTGTGCCCACAACGGAAAGGAATTTGACTTCCCATATATCGCAAGACGCATGGTAATTCACAGAATAAACCTGCCTAAAATCTTAAATCTATTTGGGAAAAAACCCTGGGAGGTGCAACACCTGGATACCCTTCAGCTTTGGAAATTTGGCTACTATAAGCATTACACCTCTTTGGCCTTATTAGCCGAAATATTTGGCATCCCTACCCCAAAAGACGATATCGATGGAAGTGATGTAGCTCGCGTTTATTATCAAGAAAAAAACCTGGATCGCATTGTGCGCTATTGCGAAAAAGACGTCTTAACTTTAGCTCAAGTTTTTTTAACTTTCTTGAACAAACCTTTGTTAGAAGAAAATCAAATTATATGGCTAAGCGAATAGAAGCTGCACTTTTATCCATTGATCATCTCTCCCTTTCAATAGGAGGAAGCCCTATTCTAACGGACATTAATTTAAAGATTGAAAAGAACGAAATTGTGGCCCTAGTAGGAGAGTCTGGTAGCGGAAAATCTGTAACGGCACAGGTCATAATGGGATTATTGCCTAAAAAACAGACCCAAATAGACAATGGTCAAATTAGCTTTAATAACCAAAATTTACTAGAATTCTCTTCAACTGAATGGGAACAATTAAGGGGAAATGAATTAGGAATGATTTTTCAAGAACCTCAATCTTCGCTTAATCCATCTATGCGATGCGGGGAACAGATCGAAGAAGTTGGGAGAAAACATCTCTCTAAAGATCTTTCCAAAAAAGCCCTTAAAGAAAAAGTTTTAAAAGCCTTAGTCCAAGTTCAATTAACTCACCCTGAACGCATTTATAAAGCCTATCCTCATCAATTAAGCGGCGGCCAAAAGCAACGTATTATGATTGCCATGGCGCTTTTTTGTGCGCCTAAACTTTTGGTTGCAGATGAACCTACTACCGCGCTAGATGTCTTAGTACAAAAAGACATTATTGAATTGATCAAATCATTAAAAGACGAGCATCAAATGAGTGTACTTTTTATTTCACACGATTTGTCTTTAGTGGCGAATCTGGCCGATCGTATCGCTGTAATGCAAGGTGGAGAAATCGTAGAATATGCTCCAACAGAAGAACTTTTCAAGCATCCACAGCATCCCTATACAAAAGGACTACTCAATGCGCGACCCCCTAAAAATCAACGTCTACAAGCATTACCCACTCTAAAAGATTTTTCTCAAGGGGACTTTATCCCGCAAATGGTTGATAAAAAAGAAAGAGCGCAAAAGCACAAAAGCCTGTACAAACAAGCCCCTTTATTGCTTGTAAAACAGCTAGAAAAAAGTTATTTAAACCCGTCTTTAATAGGGAAAAAGCAAGTACCAACGGTAGCGCTTAAAGACATCTCCTTTGATCTTTACCCTGGGGAAACTTTAGGCTTGGTTGGAGCGTCTGGTTGTGGAAAATCAACCTTAGCAAAGGCGCTTGTGTTTCTTGATCCTGCGAATCGCGGAGAAGTTTTCTGGAAAGGGGAATTAATAAAAAAAGAAAAACCAAAGCAAATAAAAAAACTGCGTAAAGACATTCAATTTATTTTTCAAGATCCTTATGCAGCGCTTCATCCATTAAAGACAATTGCTGCAACAATTGATGAAGTTTTGACTGTACACACCAGCTTTACTCCTTTGAAGCGAAGCGAGAGAATTACAGCCCTCTTAACACAGGTGGGACTTCCTGCAGAATTTAGTGAACGTTATCCACATCAACTTTCTGGAGGACAAAGGCAAAGGGTTGTAATCGCAAGAGCACTAGCAGTTGAACCCAAAGTTTTGTTATGTGATGAAAGTGTTGCAGCACTAGACATTTCTGTTCAAGCCCAGGTATTGAACTTGCTCAATCATCTTAAAAAAGAGTTAAAACTTTCTTTTCTTTTTGTCTCGCATGATTTAAATGTTGTCAAACACATGGCAGATCGCATTATTGTAATGTATCAAGGTTGTATTGTAGAAGAAAACGAAGCAGATACGCTTTACTACAATCCACAAACAGCATTTTCTAAAGCGCTTTTGGCTGCTTCGCTATAAGCTCATGGATAATCTACTTTATGGCGCAGGGTTTGGAATATTTTCTTGCACCACTTCAATCGCTTTTAATACTTCTTTTAAAAGTTTAATATCAATAGATGCGATGTTTTCTTCTAACTGCTCCTGCGTAGTCGCACCGATAATATTTGAAGTTACAAAAGGGCGATCTGTTACAAAAGCTAAGGCCATTTGCGTGAGAGAAAGATTGAATTCTTGTGCTATTTTATAGTATTCTTCTGTGGCTAAAATACTGTTGTATCCATTGAAGCGGGCGAGATTAGGAAAAAGCTTAAAACGAGAGTTTTCTGGCATTCCCTTACGGTATTTCCCCGTTAAACGTCCAAATCCTAGCGGAGAATATGCTAATAGTCCCATTGCTTCACGCATGCACATTTCTGAATTCCCCACCTCAAACAAGCGATTGAGTAAATTATAAGGGTTTTGAACAGTGATCATTTTAGGGTAACCTTTTTCGGCTAATTGTAAGCAACGGTGAATCCCCCACGAAGTCTCATTGGACAAGCCAATATGTTTGATTTTACCTTCACTAATTAGATCTGCTAAGGTGGATAATATGGCTTCAAAATTATCTTCCCATGAATCTTTTTCTGGATGTCCTTTATAGCCACGAACACTAAAAAAATTTGTTCTTCTTTCTGGCCAGTGCAATTGATATAAGTCGAGGTAATCTGTATTTAAACGCTTTAAACTTCCTTCTAGAGCTTCGCGTAAATGTTTAGGGCTAAAGTTATCGTGATCGCGAATATGTGCTGTATATGTTCCCGATCCTACAATTTTTGATGCAAGTACAATTTTATCGCGATTCCCTGTTTTCTTAAACCAGGATCCCATAATGCGCTCTGTATCGGCATAAGTTGTTGCATTTGCAGGAACAGGGTATAATTCTGCAGTATCAAAAAAGTTGATCCCTCGCTCTAGAGCGAGATCCATCTGGGCGTGGCCTTCGGCTTCAGTGTTTTGGTTTCCAAAAGTCATGGTCCCTAAACAGAGTTTCGAGACTTTGATGTCTGTAGAGGGTAATAAGGTATATCTCATAATTTATTTAGTCGTCAACGCGAGAAAGAAGGGCTGCAATTTTATCCAATTTTGGGGTTAAAATTACTTCAATACGTCTGTTTTTTGCTTTTCCTGCTGCGGTTTTATTGGTGGCTAGAGGTTGGTGTTGTCCTTTCCCAGCTGCGGTTAAATTTTCGGCTTTAATTTTTTTATTTTTTAATAATAACTTGACTATTTCTGTAGCTCGTTTCGTTGATAAGTCCCAGTTTCCGCTCAAATTATCATTCCCAATATAGGGGTCAGAATCTGTGTGTCCTTCGATCAAAACAGCAATTTCTAGATTGGCCGCTAAAACGTTTCCTAACTGTTTAAGCGCTTGTTTCCCAGTTTTCCCAACTGACCAACTCCCGGATTGAAACAATAGTTTATTTTCCATGGAAACATAAACCTTTCCGTCGCGTTGTTCCACCGATAAACCATTGCCTTTAAAACTAACTAAAGCGTCTGTCAAGGCTGTTTTTAAGGCACTCATCAAGGCTTCTTTGTCGGCCACTAAACCCTCTAACTCTTCAACTCTAGCAATGCGAGAGGATAATTCTCTTTTCAAAGAATCTAAACGCGTTCTTTCTGATAAAAGTTCGCCTTCTTTGATTTGAATCTCTTCTAAAAGACCACGGTTTTTTTCTATACTAGCTTGAAGGGCTTCGTTGCTGTTCTGTTCTAAAGCGGCATACGCATCCTTTAGGGTGGCTAAAGTACCCGAAGTGGTCGCTAATAATTGACTTTGCTTTTCATATTGTCCTACTAATTCGCCATAATGGTAGCGCAACGAATCATAATTTTTAATCAGTTGCTTATGAGCTGTTTCCAAGCTTGTATTTTCTCCCTTAAGGGTAGCGTATCGACTTTCTATTTCGTTAAAGATTTTAGAAGATACACAACTTGTGCATAAGGGTAAAATCAATAAAAGGAGTGCTTTTTTCATCTAGAATTGTTTTCGTTTATTGTAATTCAACCACAACTGGGCAATGGTCAGAATGATGGGCTTCAGGTAAAATATAAGCCCTTGAAATATTTTCTTTCAACGCTTCACTCACTAACGCATAATCAATGCGCCAACCCTTGTTATTGGCACGTGCATTTGCGCGATAACTCCACCAGCTGTAATGATGTGGGTCTGGATTCAAATAACGGAAAGAGTCTGTAAATCCACTTTGAAGGAACTGTTCTAACCATTCACGTTCTTGAGGTAAAAATCCAGAGACGTTTTTATTCCTAACAGGATCATGAATATCAATGGCTTGATGACAAATATTGTAATCACCACAAATAACTAGCTTAGGGAAATCTTGTTTTAATGTATCGATATAATGCTTAAAATCGTCCATAAATTTAAACTTGTATTCAAGGCGATCTGTATTAGTCCCAGAAGGTAAATAAAGACTTATCACAGAACAATTATCATAGTCTGCTCTTATCACACGTCCTTCAAAATCCATATGATCGATCCCAGTACCATAGGTGATATTATTGGGGGCTGTTTTAGTTAAAATGGCCACTCCACTATAGCCTTTTTTCTGAGCAGAAAACCAATAATGTCGATAGCCTAGGGCTTCAATCTCTGTCATATCCACCTGCTTTTGCATGGCTTTGGTTTCTTGCAAACAAACTACATCGGGAACAGCGGCTTTTAACCATTGAACGAAATCTTTTTTAAGTGTAGCGCGAATTCCGTTAACGTTATAAGAAATAATTTTCATGAACTCTAAATTAAGGATTTGTTCTCTATCTTTATAAGGCACTTAATCTTTTAATTTACAATCTATGAACACTTTTGTCAACCTAATCTCTTCAAAGAATTTTACTTTTTTACTTCTAAGCATTCTCTTTAGCATTAGTGTAAATGCTAAGAAAAAGAGCAGCTACAGATAGCTTAAACACTAAACAAGAGATTCGATTAGACCTCTTTCAACTTATTGTACTTCCAGGAATTTATGTATCCTATGAACGTTTTATTGATGATCTGTCGAGTTGGAGGGTAACTGCTTTTATAAATTTCGACAACGAGTTTTCTGAAGCCTACCGCTTTGAATACTTTGAAGTCTCTCCCTATTATCGACTGTATTTTAAAAGCAAGAATGCCAATAACGCTGGTTTTTTCGTTCAGCCATTTCTTAGCTTAACCTCAGGAGAATATCATTATTATTCTAAAGATTACAACTATACTTCACCCAACAACAGCGATGTAAAAAACTTTTTTGGACTAGCAGAAGGAACCTTAATTGGACGAAAATGGGTCAATCAAAAAAAGTATACGTTTGAAATTCATGCAGGTGTTGGCCGATATTTTGCATTTGAAAAAAACAACAATGACTATCTAGAAGGCACTGCTTATCCAAGAATAAATTTTGCTATTGATAAAAGGTTTTAGATATTCTTCAACCAGTATTTAACGTTAAGCTTAGCGTCTAAATAGGTAGGTAAATCAGCAATGGCAATACGTTCTTGTTCCATACTGTCACGATCGCGAAGGGTCACCGTCTTGTCTTCTAGTGACTGGTGATCAACGGTAATACAGTATGGGGTCCCCAGTGCATCTTGACGACGATAACGACGCCCAACTGCGTCTTTTTCGTCATAAGAAACAGCTTGTTCCCATTTTAGACTCTCGACAATTTCGTGCGCTAAATCTGGTAAGCCATCTTTCTTGACTAATGGAAGGACCGCTACTTTTGTAGGCGCTAAAACCGCCGGAAGTTTTAAAACAGTACGTTGTGATCCATCTTCTAATGTTTCTTCTCTTAGAGCCCAAGAAAAAGTGGCTAAAAACATACGATCTAAACCAATAGAAGTTTCTACCACATAGGGGACATAATTCTCGTTACGCTCTGGGTCAAAATACTGAAGCTTTTTGCCAGAATATTCTTCGTGACTTGATAAATCAAAATCTGTTCTTGAGTGAATCCCTTCTAATTCTTTAAATCCAAAAGGGAATTTAAATTCAATATCTGCAGCGGCATCGGCATAATGCGCTAGTTTTTCATGGTCGTGAAAACGATAATTATTCTCGCCCATTCCTAATGATAAATGCCATTTTAAACGGGTTTCTTTCCATTTTTCATACCATTCTTTTTGTGTCCCTGGGGGAACAAAGAATTGCATTTCCATTTGTTCAAATTCGCGCATGCGAAAGATAAACTGTCGTGCAACGATTTCGTTCCTAAAGGCCTTCCCGGTTTGTGCTATTCCAAAAGGAATCTTCATACGCCCCGTTTTTTGTACATTGAGGAAATTGACAAAAATTCCTTGTGCTGTTTCTGGACGCAAATATAAATCCATCGCTGACTCTGCAGATGCTCCTAGCTTAGTCCCAAACATCAGGTTAAACTGCTTTACATCGGTCCAGTTTCTAGATCCAGATTCTGGACAGGCGATCTCTAATTCTTCAATTAGCGCTTTGACATCGGCTAAGTCTTCTTTTTCTAATGATTTCCCTAAACGCTTTAAGATAGCATCAATTTTTTCTTGATAACCCACCACCCGTGGGTTAGTGGAGATAAACTGAGCTTTATCGAAACTTTCTCCAAAACGCTTTGCCGCTTTTTTAACTTCTTTCTCTATCTTAACTTCAATTTTAGCACAATAGTCTTCTACTAAAACATCGGCGCGATAGCGCTTTTTTGAATCTTTATTGTCGATTAAAGGATCATTAAATGCATCGACATGGCCAGAAGCTTTCCAAGTCGCGGGATGCATAAATATCGCGGCATCTATCCCCACGATATTTCGGTGTAGTTGCACCATGGCTTTCCACCAATAGTCACGAATGTTTTTCTTAAGGATAGCACCATTTTGTGCATAGTCATACACGGCACTTAAGCCGTCATAAATTTCACTTGAAGGGAATACAAACCCGTATTCTTTTGCGTGAGAAATGATCTTCTTAAAATCTGTCATGCTGCAAAAATAACCCTTTTTCGTATTTTGGGAGAACCAAATCGCCTTGAAATGTTTGCTAATTTTTTTCGCCTGCTTTAGACTGTTTTTGATTTATTTTTTCCCTTGCGCTGTTTGGCTTGTCAAAGTGCCATTCAAGCCCATAAAAAAGTGTTGTGTATTTACTGTGAGCTCAACTTACCACTTACCTTTTTCCATTTAATGCAACCCTTGCCATTAAAACAGTGGCTGTTTGCTGCCTTTCCAATTGATCAAGTGTTCTCTTTGTATGTTTTTGAAGAAAGTGTACTGGTCGAATCCTTATTGTATGAAATGAAGTACAAGGGGAATAGGTCTGTTGGTCTTTTTTTGGCCAAAAATTAGCTTCGCTAATTACCAAAGCTCAACTTCACTTTGACGGAATAATTGGCGTACCACTCAACCCTAAACGGGAAAGAAAAAGGGGCTTTAATCATGTATATCTTATTGGAGAATGTGCAGCAAAAGCGCTAAACATCCCTTATTATGGCAACTTTCTAAAGCGGGTTAAGCACTCCCCAAAATTGTCTCAAGTAAGTAAGGACCGAACGGTAATTTTACAAGATACCTTTCGAATAAATTCAAGGATTAAACTTTCTAATGGACATTAATTGTTAATAGACGATATTCTTACTGCTGGAGCCACTTTAAAAGATTATTCCAGAGAGATGAATAAAATTGACGGACTTTGCTTGAGTATTGCCGCTATCGCCTATAGAAATTAGCAGATTTATGTGTTACTTTGCATCATATGCGAAAAAAACTTAGCATTATTATTGTGATTTTGTGGGTCGTCTCAACCACTCATTGTGCAAAAAGAGGAACCCCTACTGGCGGAGCCAAAGACAGCATTCCTCCCGTTTTAGTCTCTGCCAATCCCTCGATTAACAAAGTGAATTTTGATGCCGAAAAGGTGGTCCTGGTTTTTGACGAATACATTCAACTTAAAGACATTGCCAATCAATTGATTGTCTCTCCCCCTATAGAGAAAAGTTCTTATAAAATACTACCAGAAGGAACAGTTAGTAAAAAAGTAGAAATTCGTTTTGAAGAAGCCCCTAGAGACAACACTACCTATACTTTTAATTTTGGCGAAGCCATAGAAGATTACAACGAAAATAATCCCCTGCCCTTCTTTAGTTATACTTTTTCTACTGGAGATTATTTAGATTCTTTACGTTTATCTGGAACAGTAAAAGACGCTTATTCGCTAGATTCTTTAGACCAGATTTCGATTCATCTTTACCCTGTTGATTCTACTTTTACCGATTCTACTATCTATTTAAAAAAGCCCCTCTATGTTGGAAATACATTTGATAGTATTTATTTCAATTTAAAGAGTTTAGCCCCGGGGAAATATGAATTTATTGCGATCAAAGATGTAGGAAAAAACTATATATTTGATCAATTTGTCGATCTGATAGGGTTCTTTGAAGAGCCCATTGAATTACCTCAAGACTCCTTGAAATTTCCGGTTCTTTTTAAAGAGAAAGCTAATTTTAGATGGGGAAGACCTCGTTATGTGAATGACCACCATTTAGAGTTTGGCTATTTTGGAGAAGTTAGTGATAAAAAAATTCTTTTTACCGAAGCATTTGAACAAAAAGGGAAGGGCTTTTTTACCCGTGATAGAGAAAAAGACACCTTACACTTCTGGTTTCGACCTTTAAAAGAGTTAGATTCTATTGTTGTCGCATTAGAAGAGAAAGACTCTATGCGCCCTTTTGTGATTAAGCCCTTTAAGGCTGAATTGGATTCTTTAATGTTAAGTTTATCCCCTAAAAACTTGAATATTTTACACTTTCTTGATACCCTTAAGATTGAAAGCACCCTGCCCATTGCAGCTGTAAATAATGAGTACATACAAATCTTTGATATTGATACCCTATCAGTTCCATTTACAAGTTCGATTGATCCAAATAAAGACAAGGTTTATCTTAACTTTGAGAAAGTCCAAAAGGAGAATTATCGCATTCAAATTTTACCCAATGCAATCACCGACTTTTTAGGCGCAACAAACGATACCATAATTCATGTATTGAGAACCCAGGCCATTGAGGACTATGGGACTTTATTTTTGACAGTAGACAACAAGGAAAAGGATCTGCCTTACTTTTTTGAATTGATTGATAAAAATAGGAAAATGATTAGACGCGTCAATCAAAATGAAGATGATCGCTATGAATTGAAGTATCTCATCCCAAAAGATTATCAAATTCGTTTTGTCAAAGACCGCAATGGCAATGGTAAATGGGATACGGGGAATTACATTGAAAAAAGACAACCTGAGGAAGTAATCTATCTGGCAGATTACCTCACCTTAAGAGCAAATTGGGATTTAATCGAGACCTTTACTATTGAATAGTAAAACGATCTCTATCGTTTAAAAAGTTAAGTTTTTGCCTGGCCAATAACATTTTATCACGATCCATTTTTACAGTGGTGTGGTCTTGCACCTCTGCTTTGGTTGAGCCTACTTTTTCTCCCATATAATCATAGATTGCCGTGTGACCAGGATAAAATAGATCTGAGCCGTCTGTCCCAATTCTATTCACCCCCACGCAGTAACTCATGTTTTCAATCGAACGGGCTTTTAATAATGTATCCCATGCCGCAATGCGTTTGTGGGGCCAGTTTGCTGTGTAAATCAATACATCATAGTCTGATGTATTTCTCCCCCAAACAGGGAAACGCAAGTCATAGCAAACCCGCAAACATATTTTCCAGCCTTTATAAACAATTAAGCCATTATTTTTGCCGTTAGCATAGGCCTTGTCCTCTCCTGCTAAAGTGAAGGTGTGACGCTTGTCATAATATTGTATCTCGCCATTTGGAGAGACAAATAAAAAACGATTATAACATTTATTGTTTTCTTTAATCACGTTACTGCCTGCTATGGCAGCATTCTTTTTCTTAGCCCACTGCTTCATCCATTGTACTGTTTCTCCTTCCATGGATTCTGCATTTTTTTCTGCTTCCATACTAAAACCGGTGGTAAACATTTCTGGAAGAATAATGATATCTGTAAAAGAAAGACCTTCTATTTGACGGCCTAGCTGTTCCCAGTTTTTTTGTTTATTCTCCCAAAAAAGATTGGTCTGTAGTGCAGTAAGGGTAAGTTGAGATTCCATATATTTAAGACTTGTGATAAAGATGTAAAAAAAATACCAATGATACAACTCCCCCCAGCAAAAGCCTATATTTTTGACATGGATGGCACCCTAACAGATAATATGCATTTTCATCACGAAGCATGGATGAGGTTTATAAAACTTAAAAAACTGGGGATCGATGCGGCAACTTTTGAGCGTAACTACCATAAAGGCACTTTGATCGAAGTCATGGCCCGTTTTTTTCCAACCTTAAAGACCGAAGAAGAACTGCGACAAGTGGGAAACGAAAAAGAAGCTTTATACCGCAATACTTATGGACAATTTTTAAAGCCTCTCCCGGGCTTGCATCTTTTTTTAAAACAACTTAAGCAGAAAAATATCCCTGTAGGCTTAGCCACCATGGGAGATCAAAACAATTTAGAAATGACTTTAAAGCAGCTGGAGATTACCTCCTACTTTCACAGTACAACTGGAGGGGATCAAGTCAAACAAGGAAAACCACATCCCGAAATCTTTTTACGTGCCGCAGAAAAAATAGGGGTTGATCCTCAAGACTGCCTCGCTTTTGAAGATACCCAGTCAGGAATTACAGCAGCCCAAGCAGCTGGGATGCAAGTGGTGGGAGTCGCCACCCAATTTTCTGAAAAAAAATTATTGGATTTGGGAGGTGTTGTCGCAGTGAAAGATTTTGAAAATGTTTACGTCAAATAAAAACCCGCTCAGTCTCATGAGCAGGTTTTATTCTCTAAATTTTAAAAGCAAGCTTAGCCTTTTAAACTTGCCGATAAATATTCGCGGTTCATACGGGCTATGTTTTCCAAAGAAATCCCTTTTGGACATTCTACCTCGCAAGCTCCTGTATTGGTGCAGTTTCCAAAACCTTCTTCGTCCATTTGCTTGACCATGTTTAAAACACGATCTGTTGCTTCTACTTTTCCTTGAGGAAGTAAAGCGTATTGCGACACTTTAGCAGAAACAAACAACATGGCCGAGGCATTTTTACAGCTTGCTACACAGGCCCCACATCCAATACAAGTAGCTGCGTCAAAAGCTTTATCTGCGTCATGCTTATCAATTGGAATGGCATTGGCATCTTGGGTATTTCCAGAAGTGTTTACACTAACAAAACCTCCCGCATGTTGAATGCGATCAAAAGCTGAACGATCTACGGCTAAATCTTTTACCACTGGAAAAGCGTTCGCACGGAAAGGTTCAATGGTAATGGTATCACCATCTTTAAACTTACGCATATGCAATTGACAAGTAGTCACCAAACGGTCTGGACCATGAGCTTCTCCATTAATATACATCGAACACATCCCGCAAATTCCTTCTCGACAATCGTGGTCAAATGCAACTGGATCAATTCCCTTCCCAATTAATTCCTCGTTGAGTACATCCATCATTTCTAAGAAAGACATATCTGGCGATATGTTTTCAATGGGATAAGTCTCTATAGTTCCGGTAGCGTCTGCATTAGCTTGACGCCAAATCTTTAGTGTTAAATTCATAGGTCTATTTGTATGAACGTGTTTTTACTTCAATTTCTTCATAATTCAAGTCTTCTTTGACTAAAACAGCTTCTGAAGGTTCTCCTTTATACTCCCAAGCCGATACAAACGTGAAGTTTTCATCATCACGCAAGGCTTCTCCTTCTGGAGTTTGTGACTCTTGGCGGAAGTGTCCTCCACAAGATTCTGTGCGTTCCAGGGCATCCTTTGCAAACAACTCTCCTAATTCGAGGAAATCGGCTACTCGAAACGCTTTTGCTAACTGTTCGTTGAACTCGTCTACTTTTCCAGGTACATTGACGTTTTTATAAAAATCTTCCCGCAGGGCTTTAATCTCTGCAATCGCCTCTTTTAAGCCTTCTGCATTACGAGACATTCCGCATTTGTCCCACATAATTTTCCCCAGTTTTCTGTGATAAAAATCTACCGAGTTTTTACCGTTGTTATTTACAAAAGCGTCGATTTGATCTTTTACTGCTTTCTCGGCAGCATCAAATTCTGGGGTATTGGTGTCGATGGTTCCTGTACGGATATCATCGGCTAAGTAATCCCCAATGGTATAAGGAAGAACAAAGTAACCATCTGCTAAACCTTGCATTAAAGCAGAAGCTCCTAAACGGTTCGCCCCGTGGTCAGAGAAGTTCGCTTCTCCAATAGCATAACATCCAGGAATACTGGTCATTAAGTTGTAATCTACCCAAACCCCTCCCATAGTATAGTGTACCGCTGGATAAATCATCATGGGTGTTTCATAAGGGTTTTGATCAACGATTTTTTCGTACATCTGGAAAAGGTTTCCATATTTTGCACGAACAACATCTTGACCTAATTTCTTGACTAGGGCTTGATCGTTTTCATTTAAACCTTTAACGTGTGCATGCTCTTTTCCATAACGCATGATGGCAGAGGCAAAGTCAAGGTAAACTGCTTCTCCTGTTTTATTTACTCCATAGCCTGCGTCACAACGCTCTTTAGCAGCACGAGAAGCTACATCGCGAGGGACAAGGTTGCCAAAGGCAGGATAACGGCGCTCTAGGTAATAATCGCGGTTTTCTTCCTCAATTTCGGTTGGCTTTAATTTACCTTCACGAATCGCTTTTACGTCATCAATGTTTTTAGGGACCCAAATACGTCCGTCATTCCGTAAAGACTCTGACATCAAAGTCAATTTAGACTGATGATCGCCAGAGACAGGAATACAAGTGGGGTGAATTTGTGTGAAACAAGGGTTAGCAAAGTGGGCTCCTTTCTTGTGGATTTTCCAACCAGCAGAAACATTACTTCCCATGGCGTTGGTTGAGAGGAAAAAGACGTTTCCGTATCCTCCAGAAGCGATCACAACAGCATGTGCTCCATGACGCTCGATTTGACCATTCACTAAGTTACGGGTGATAATGCCACGTGCTTTGCCGTCGACAACCACTAAATCCATCATCTCATGACGGTTGTACATTTTGATTTTGCCACGCCCAATTTGACGGTTCATGGCAGAATAAGCTCCTAATAGTAACTGCTGTCCAGTTTGACCTTTGGCATAAAATGTTCTGGAAACCAATACTCCTCCAAAGGAACGGTTGTCTAATAACCCCCCATAGTCACGCGCAAAAGGAACTCCTTGTGCAACACACTGGTCAATAATATTAGTCGACACCTCTGCTAAACGATGAACGTTAGCTTCTCGAGAACGGTAATCTCCTCCTTTGATAGTATCATAAAACAAGCGATAGGTAGAATCCCCATCTCCTTGATAATTTTTTGCAGCGTTTATTCCCCCTTGTGCAGCAATAGAGTGCGCACGACGAGGTGAATCTTGAAAACAAAATGTTTTTACGTTATACCCTAGCTCTGCAAGAGTGGCAGAAGCAGATGCTCCCGCTAATCCTGTTCCCACCACAATCACGTCAATTAAACGTTTGTTTGCAGGACTCACTAGATTGATGTGGCTCTTGTGGTTGGTCCACTTATCGGCCATTGGGCCTTTTGGTATTTTAGAATCTAAAGTCGCCATATTAAAATGCGGTTAAATGATGAAACAATGCAATAAAAACAAACCCTAATGGAATCCCAACAGCAAAAGCAGTTGTAAAGCCTTTAATGGCTCGAGTGTACTTATTGTTTGCTCCCAGTGATTGGAAAGAAGAACTAAATCCGTGTAAAAGATGTAAGGCTAAAAAGCCAAAAGAAACAAGATATAATCCTACTCGCACTGGGCTTTCAAATTTATGCACCATTTCTTCAAAATACCTTGTGGGGTTTTCTGGAAATACCTCAACATATTTATAATTCATTTCTGGAATCCAAAAATCATAAAAGTGAAGACCCAAGAAAGACAAAACTACTGCACCAGAGATAATCATATTTCTTGACATCCAAGAGGAATTTGCAGCGCCGTTATTTGTCGCGTATTTACTTGTTCTTGCTTTTCTATTTTGAATCTCTAAAACAAAACCCATTACAAAGTGAAAGATCACCCCAAAAATTAAGACGGGTTGTAATGCGAATTGAACTATGGGGTTGTTCCCCATAAAGTGTGAAAGTTCATTAAAGATCTCTTCACTGAAAACAGAAGTAAGATTAATGGTAAAATGCTGTAGCAAAAAGAAAACCAGAAACAGTCCTGAAAGCGCCATGGCAAATTTTCTTGCCAGTGACGTCTTGATTATTGTGCTCATTTAATTCAGTTTATTTCTAACAAAATTAACGCATAAAGCTGTTAGAATGAAATTATTCGCTTTGATTTTCACAGTTTATAACAACTCTAAATTTAGCGGTAATAAACCTGTTTAAATAAATGATCAAAAAGAGGTCTTAACAGCCTTGTTTCTTAAACAGAACTAAAATGGCAAGGAAACAGCTAAACCAAAAACTTGTCTGAATTGAAGATCTGCAAGAGCATTATCGTCATATAACATTTGTGCTTCTAAAATAGCGCTTAGGTATTCATTGACTTTCATGTTAAAGTTTATTGTGTAATCCACATCAATATTTTTGACCTCTTGAAGATAATTAGCGACAAGTGATAATTGATTAGTGACAACAACATTCTTTAAAATCATTAATTTACTTTGCAAGGCAATAGAGGCCCCTGCTTCCCAACGTGCGGTCTTATCTTCTTCCACACCAAAAAAGGTCTCCCCTTGCGCAAGGTTTTGAGTAAACGCTCTATCTACAACGATTAATCGTGCTGTTATAAGGATTGAATTGCAGGGCAAGTTCTTTTTCTTTTTTGTAAGCCATCCCAAATCCTAAACGCATATAGGCAGGTGAGAAAAAACCAGAGGTTTTGATCCGTTCAATATTTCCAGCAGTTTCAATAAAGTTATTCCCTGGAGCATTTTGTGTTTTGAGATTAAAAGAAGAAGAAAAATTCCATCTTCGGCTGCTTTTTAAAGATAAAAGGGTGTTGATTTCTAATTGATCTTCGGTTTTGTTGAAATAATCTTGATCCATGTTTTTAGCATAGCCTAGGGCCGCATCTACCGTGGTAGTCCAATCCCATTGATCTGATTGATAGCGTAAATCATAGTCAAAATTGAGTGTTCCACTAAAACTATTGACACCACCTGCGAGCCAATTGTCAAAACTAGATTGGTTAATTAATACACCTAGTTTTCTCTCTTGCTTCCATCTGGGCAGACTGTCTACTTCTACTTCTTGAGCAAAAAGCATACTTCTCAAAAATAACCCTAAAATCAATAAAAAAAGGAAGGCCTTATTTGATTTTAAAACTTTGCGATGTGTTGCGGCCAGCTTGTTCAATGTCAAGGGAGTAGGTGCCTTTGGGTAAATAAAATTGTCCATTTTTTGCAGATTTTAGGGGGTTCTTTTTATTTTTTCTTTGGTAGTTATTGAGATGTTCTTGCGCTACAGTCAAATCGTAATTGATAAAATTATAGCCTCGATCTAAGACTTGTTCACTTGTATAAACAAGGGTGTTTTTATCATCATAAATAGCCAATTTTACAGTAGCCGAATTTTTTGAAAACACCCTAAATTCAACATTAGGGAGATAAGGTTTTCTCCAGGTTGAATAACTTCCTCCCCATCGCTGTGAATAACGAACATCTTCTACAGCAAAAAGGTTGAAATCATTTACTGCTTCTTGTAATGTGCTTATATCTACCTTGTAGATGGATCGCCCATGGGTTCCTACAAGTAAATGATTTTGGGCTGTTTGTATCACTAGATCATGGACTGCTACAGTGGTTAATCCCTTTACAAAAGGAGTCCAATTTTGCCCTTGATCAAAAGAAACAAATACCCCCATATCGTTTCCTAAATAAAGTATATTTCCCTTTTTAGGATCTTCGCGAATTACATTTACGGGAGAGAGCGGTAAGTTGCTGGCAATGGCTTTCCATTGTTTTCCCCCATCTTCACTTACATAGACATAAGGACTAAAATCGTCCCAACGATAGCCGTTTAGCGTCACATATACTCGGTCCTTTTGATGTTGCGATGCAACGACCCTACTCACCCATAAATCTTGAGGAAAGCTATCAGAAATTCTTTCCCAACTTCCGCCTCCGTTATTAGTTTTGTTGACATAGCCATCATCGCTACCGGTATAGAGATAGCCAAACTGGAAGGGAGATTCTGAAAGGGTTGTTAAAGTACCATAAGCCACATTTCCTTTTCGGCCTCCTTTAGTCAAATCTGTTGAAATCGTCTCCCAATCCTCTCCTTGATTTAAAGAACGATGCAATTTATTTCCTCCAAAATAAAGAATGTCTTGATTGTGGCTGGACAATAAAATAGGGGTTTGCCAATTGTATCGATAAGGGGCTTCTCCCAGGGTGTGTTTTGGCTGAATTGCTACTCGCTTTTTATTGGCTAAATCTAAACGATAATAATTACCAAATTGAAAACCGGTATAAACGATATTGCTGTTGCGTCGATCAATTTGCACTTTCATTCCATCGCCTCCCATGATCGATGTCCATGGATTATGCCCTGTAGCATGCCAGCGCTCGTCTTCAACTGCATTGTGTGCTCCTTTCCAAACACCGTTATCTTGTAGTCCACCATAAACATTATAAGGCTTTTCATAGTCCACATTAATGGCATAGAATTGCCCAACTGTAGTTGAATTATTTTTCATCCAGTGATCCCCATCGTCATAGGTGATATTCACTCCGCCATCGTTTCCATTGATTAAATGTCCTTCTTTATTTGGGTTGATCCATAAGGTGTGATGGTCTGAATGAACATTAGCTTTACTAATTGATTCAAAGGTTTTACCCCCATCATTAGAGGTTAATAAAGGCACCCCATATATATATAATTTATCTTCTTGTTTAGGATGCACATGTATATGTCCAAAATAATAGCCATAGCTGTGATATAAATCGTCGATATAGCCCTGATGGGTTTTTTGCCAATTTGCTCCACCGTCTTTACTTTTATATACCTCTGCGCCTACCACTGGAGTATCGAATAATTGACTGTTAGCATCTTCTAGATAAGTGGCTAAATCTTTAGGGACTACTGCTCCACTTCGAACGCTGTTTTTCAACTTTGCTGCCCGATATTTTTCTTGAAAATTGTTTTCTTTTAAAAAAGCATTTAATTTTTTGTCTTCTAGGGCTAAAAAAGCTTCTTTAGACATGCTTTTAAAATCATCTTTAGATAAACTTTCACGCTTTTCTTGATCTGTTTTTGTACGTCTAAATTGGGAATCGTGTATGGCATAAAGGGTATCCTTATCAAAGATTGCTAGTCCAATTCGACCCAGTCCTACTCCTGCTGGAAAACCCGTTTCCACCCCACTGATCAGTTTCCAACTCATTCCAGCATCTGTGCTTTTATAAATCCCAGAATTTTCACCATTCCCAATAAAATCCCATGCTTTACGGTCTTTTTCCCAGACCGCAGCATATTGAATATTAAAATTATTTGGCGCTGTAACCATATCGATTACTCCCGTACTGTCATTGATATATAGGCTGTGTTTCCAGTTTTGACCGCCATCTTTAGTGATATAAACCCCCCTTTCAGCATTAAGAGAATAAAGGTGACCCGTTACTCCTACAATAACATGATTAGGATCTTCTGGGTGAATTAATATTTTTCCAATATGGTGACTGTCCTCCAGTCCAGCAAGCGTCCATGTTTTTCCATTATCTGAAGTTTTCATCATTCCAATCCCAGCATAAGAAGATCGCGACGCATTGTTTTCACCTGTTCCAACCCACAGGGTTCTTGTGGGCCAGTGCATGGCAATTTCACCAATATTTTGGGTGGGTGCGTTTTCTGATATAGGCGTAAAACTAATTCCATTTGTGTTAGTATGCCATAACCCTCCAGAAGCATAAGCTACATAAAATTCTGTAGGATCATTAGGGTTAACCGCTAGGGCAACCACTCTACCGCTCATTACTTTTGGACCAATGTTTTCAAAAGGGATATTTTTGACTTCAGAATTTTGCTGAAGGGTTTTAAAATAATCTAAAGAAGAAGAAAGGGCCTGAGCATCTGTGGCAGGCATTTGTGCTATAGCTGAGCAACCAAAAGCAAATAAAAACGGATATAAAAATGATTTCATGTAGTCTAATTTAGATTGAAATTACAATTTTTTCTAGGTTTACAATTCCCGAGGAACTGAAATGAGGGTTTTTTCCCTATTTTTAAGCCAAAACTGTTTCATGCGCTATAAACCATTACCAGCAACTTTTTATCGACAAGCAAGGGCTAACTTTATGGCTCAAATGCAAGGCAACAGCCTGGCTGTATTTAATTCGAATGATGTTTATCCCATTAGTGCAGATTCGACACTCCCTTTTGCCCAACATCGCGATATTTTTTACCTCAGTGGAGTAGATCAAGAGGAAAGTATTTTAGTTCTTTTCCCAAAGGCACTAGAAGTAAAGTATCGCGAAATTTTGTTCGTTCGAGAGACCAATGCACATATTGCGGTATGGGAAGGCGCAAAACTCACCAAAGAGCAGGCAACAAAACTCACAGGAATTGAAACAGTTTACTGGCTTAGTGATTTTGAACGGGTCTTTCAAGAATTGGCTACGCAATGCGATACCTTTTATTTCAACACAAATGAACATTATCGACAAGCGGTAGAAACTCAAACAAGAGAAGATCGTTTTATCGCTCAATGTATAGCTAATTATCCTGCCCATAAAGTAGCCAAAAGCAACCCCATTTTACAGCAATTAAGAGCGGTCAAAGCAGCGCCAGAAATTAACCAAATTCAAACCGCTTGTGATATTACCGAAAAAGGGTTTCGCCGTTTACTGAATTTTGTTCAACCAGGAGTCTGGGAATATGAAATTGAAGCAGAATTGTCACATGAGTTCTTGCGACATCGATCAAAAGGTTTTGCCTACACCCCTATTATAGCGAGTGGAAACAATGCTAATGTTTTGCATTATGCTGAAAATAACTGCCAGTGTAAAGCAGGAGATTTACTCTTAATGGATGTCGCAGCTGAATATGGGAATTATTCCAGTGACCTTACCCGCACCATTCCTGTTTCTGGAAAATATACCGCTCGCCAAAAAGCCGTTTATGAAGCAGTTTTAAGGGTAAAAAAAGAGGCAACAAAAATGTTAGTTCCAGGGAAATTATGGAAAGAGTACCATATTGAAGTGGGAAAAATCATGACCAGTGAACTACTCGGTTTAGGCTTACTAGATCAACAGGATGTCGATCAACAAAACCCAGATATGCCCGCTTACAAGCGCTATTTTATGCACGGTACTTCCCATCATATGGGCTTAGACACCCATGATTATGGCCTGTTGCACTTACCCATGCAGGCCAATATGGTTTTTACCGTTGAACCGGGAATTTATATTCCAGAAGAAGGTTTTGGGATACGTTTAGAAGACGATGTGGTGATTCAAGAAAATGGCACACCACTTAATTTAATGGAGAATATCCCTATTGAAGTTGATGAAATCGAAGCTTTAATGAACGCCTAATGACAACCACAATCTGAGCCACAGTTATCGTCTTTTGCCTTAAAATATTTTAAATACAAGGTTCGAACAGCATAAACAGCAGCAGCAGCGACTAATAAGACTTGTATAGTTTCCATTAAGCTAAAATTTGATAAACGGCTAAAGCCGAAAGGTAAGCAATCAACGTCATGCTAAAAAGCTGGATCATGGGCCATTTCCATCCATTGGTTTCTTTCTTAACAATTGCTAGAGTACTCATACACTGTAAAGCAAAAGCATAAAACAGCATTAATGAAACCCCTGTAGGAAGATTAAATAAAGGTTCCCCGTTGGCTTTTGTTTCTGACGCCATTCTACTTTTAATGGTTTCATCCCCCTCATTCCCAACACTGTAAATGGTAGCCAATGTTCCCACAAAAACCTCTCTTGCGGCAAAAGAACTAATCAAAGCAATCCCAATTTTCCAGTCAAAGCCCAAGGGAGAGATGGCATGTTCAATGCTTTTACCCAAAATTCCTATAAAGGAATGTTCGAGCTTATAAGAAGCAATGGCTGCGTTTAATTCTTCTGGAGTGAAATTCTTTTCAATAGAATTTTCTTTTACAATTTCTGCCGCATTATTAAACTCTTTCCCAGGACCAAAAGAAGCCATGATCCATAACAAAATAGAAATAGTCAAAATAATTTTCCCCGCCTCTACTACAAAGGATTTTGTCTTTTCAAAAACTGTAAGTCCTACATTTTTCATCAAAGGAAGTTTGTAATTAGGCATCTCAATCACAAAATAGGTTTTGGATTGAATCTTTAAGACTTTATTTAAAATAGCCGCAGAAAGTAAGGCCATAACAAATCCCAATAAATAAAGTCCCATAAGGGTCAAGCCTTGATACCCTATTCCTAAAAAGGTTCCTTCTGGGATCACCAGGGAAATCAAAATGAGGTAAACGGGTAAACGAGCAGAACAGGTGGTAAAAGGGGTCACTAAAATGGTGATTAAACGCTCTTTCCAGTTTTCGATATTTCGGGTGGCCATCACGGCTGGAATGGCGCAGGCCGTTCCAGAAATTAATGGAATGACACTTTTCCCGCTTAAACCATATTTGCGCAAACCACGGTCCATTAAAAACACCACCCTACTCATATAACCCGTCTCTTCTAAAACAGAGATAAAAAGAAACAGAAAAGCAATTTGTGGAATAAAAATAATAATACCTCCTAGACCAGCAATGATACCCTCGGCTAAAAGATCTGTAAAAAGTCCTGGCGGAAGGTTTCTCTTAGTAACTTCACTTAACTGGCTAAAACTTTCGTCGATAAAATCCATGGGGATACTACTCCAGTCAAAAATAACTTGGAAAATGGTCAACAAAATCATAAAGAAAATAATGTATCCCCAAAAACGATGAATCAAAACGCGATCTAAGCGCGAACGAAAATCAGTCGCTTTATTGATATCTACTGTGTAGGTTTCTTTTAATCCCTGATTGATGACTTGATAGCGCTTGATCGTTTCTTTTTGCTGTAGTCTTTTAAGATGAGGTTCAGACTGAGTTCGATAAGCGGTGGCGTCTTCTACCTTTTGACGCTCTAGTTTGGCAAAATTAACGTCTTGGGTAATCACTAACCACAATTTATACAAGGATTGATCTGGGAAAACCTTTTCCAGGTTTTCAAAATACTCTTTATCAATAGCACGAATATCGGTAATGGGCTCTTTTGAGAGCGAACGGTAGTCGAGCAGATAACTTTTAAGGGTGTCAATCCCTGTATTTTCCCTTGTACTGATTAGGGCAATTTTTGTCTTTAATTGTGCCTCGAGTTTTGCTATATCGAGCGAAATTCCCATCCGCTTCATGCGGTCAGACATATTAATCACTAAAAGGGTAGGGATTTCTAAGTCTTTAATTTGGGTAAATAACAGGAGGTTGCGCTTAAGGTTTTCTATGTCAGAAACCACTACCGCAACATCCGGGTAGTCCTTGTCGTTCTTATTGAGAAGGAGTTCGATTACTACACTTTCGTCCATCGAAGAAGCATTGAGACTATAGGTCCCTGGCAAGTCAATAATATGAGCTTTTGTGGTGCGATTTAAACGACATCTCCCCTGCTTTTTTTCGACGGTGATCCCAGGATAGTTTCCCACTTTCTGATTTAAACCGGTCAATGCGTTAAAAACCGAGGTTTTCCCTGTATTGGGGTTTCCTATTAGCGCAACATTAAGGTTAGTACTCATCCAATAAGATCTATGATAATATGCTGCGCGGTTTCTTTTCGAATGGCTAGGTGACAGCCGTCAATCACTAAATACATGGGATCTTTTAAAGGGGCTAGTTGTTCTAAATGAACCTCGTTACCCGGGAGACATCCCATTTCAATCAATTTAAGCGGAAGTAGATCAGTATCAATCTCCACAATTCTCCCTCTTTGATTTTTCTCGATCTGATCTAGTGTAATCATTATTTAGAATGATTTTAAAGAAACAAAAGTAGGTGAAAATGCGTCCGCCCGCAAAAGATTAGAACAATTTAGCATTATAAGTTGTATTCTTCTTTCAAGTTTGCTATATCTTCAATTAAGCTTTCGATAGCGGCTTGATCTGTTCCATCATAATAACCGCGAATGCGCTTATCGGGGTCAACCAACACAAAGTTTTCGGTATGAATCATATCGTGTGGCCCCCCATCACCGTCTTCTTTAACTACAAAGTAAGATTTACGGGCCAGGGTATAAATTTCTTTTTTGTCTCCAGTTAAAAGGTTCCACTTTGCATCAACCACGCCTTTTTCAAGGGCATATTTTTTTAATTGAGGGACAGAATCTATTTGTGGGGTCACACTAAAAGACAACAACTTTACCTTGTTGTCTTCTAAGATCTGGGTTTGAATCCTAGCCATATTATCTGTCATGATAGGACAGATAGAAGGGCAAGTGGTAAAGAAAAAATCTGCGACATAGATATGATCTTCATAGTCGCGTTGCGTAATCACTTTACCGTTTTGATTCAACAAACGAAAGGGAGCAATTTTATGGTATTTCTTGACGTGTTGCAAAGCGCTATCGACTAATTCAAAACTTACTTCGGCGGGTTGATAGATGGGTAAAACCTTTACCGGCTTGAGCGCATTGTAAAATAAATATAGAATTACAGCAGAGAGGGTCGCAAAGGCAACAAAAAAATTTCGATAGCGTACATAATTGATCTTCATAGCGATGCCACAAAATTACATTCTTTTTACCCTATTGCCTTGTTAAAAGAAAGATAAATAGAGTTTGGAATAGTCAAGCCAAACGGAAATGCTTATTTTTGGGCTTATTTAGAAAAAAAATCTATGGATCCATTTGTCATCAAAGGAATTCAGCTCTTACTGAGTTTATCAATATTAGTCGTTTTACATGAATTAGGGCATTTTATTCCCGCAAAGCTATTCAAAACTAAGGTGGAGAAATTCTATCTCTTTTTTGATGTGAACTTTGCTCTTTTTAAAAAGAAAATTGGCGAAACAGAATATGGCATAGGGTGGTTACCCCTGGGCGGTTATGTGAAAATCGCTGGGATGATCGACGAGAGCATGGATACTGAGCAGATGAAACAACCTCCTCAAGCATGGGAGTTTCGCTCTAAACCTGCCTGGCAAAGATTAATTATTATGTTAGGAGGAGTAACGGTCAATATTATTCTTGGGTTTCTAATTTATATTATGATCCTTTTTGTTTGGGGAAAAGAAACTTTACCTACAGAAGATGTCACAAAAGGATTTACTGCTTCTGCCATTGCTAAAAACATTGGTTTTCAAGATGGAGACCAGGTTTTAAGCGTCGATGGGGAACCCCTTGAATATGTGATGGATGTAAACCGTCATTTATTTTTAAGAAGCCCAAAGACCGTGGAAGTCAGTCATACAAACGGTACAAAAGAAATCATTTCCGTCCCAGAAAACTTTGGGACAACTATGTTTGAAGCTGCGGATATGTTTCCGCTTAATCCTATTGCCTCGATTTATGTCGATAGCCTCTATCCTGGAAATCCTGCCGAAAAAGCGGGAATGCAAATAGGAGATGTATTAGTTTCATTTGATGGAAAACCCATCAATACTATAGGAGATCTAAGAAGCGAAGTTCTCAAAACACAAGATAGTGTGGTGTTTAATATCCTGAGAGACCAAGAGGCCAAAACGATAAGCGTTTTCCCTACAGATAATGCAGTTCTAGGTTTTATGATCAAACCTAAGTTTGATTTTAGCACCTCTAATGTTGAACTGAATTTAGCCCAAAGTATTACAGAAGGCATTGTCTATGGATACTGGACCTTACACGACTATGTCGCACAATTCAAATATATATTCACTAAAAAAGGAGCAACTCAAGTAGGTGGCTTTGGAGCAATTGGAAATTTATTTCCTGCTCAGTGGGACTGGCAAGGTTTCTGGAGCAGCACTGCATTGATCTCAATTATTCTTGCGTTTATGAATGTATTACCCATCCCAGCTTTAGACGGGGGGCATGTAATGTTCTTATTATATGAAATGATTAGCGGCCGCAAACCCAATGATAAGTTTATGGAGTATGCACAAATGTTCGGTTTTTTCTTATTACTCGCCCTAGTGTTATTTGCGAATGGAAATGACGTTTACCGTTGGTTGTTCACTTAATTGGCACGATTTTTCACCAAATCTTTGAGTCTCCCGTGACTGTTTTTTATATTTGATAATTAAGACACTAAATAAAATACAATGAAAAAAATTCTCTTGCTTTCGGTAGCCCTTCTAAGTCTAGGCCTTAGTGCACAGGACAAAAAAATCACTATCCCTGACTTAAAAGCCCAGTTTGATTTATTGAACGAAAATGAAGCGGGCGAAATTGACCCAATCAACGATAAAGAAATCAATAAAAAAGTCAAGTTTTTTATTGAAGAAAAGTTTCTTAATGTTGAGTATACTAGGAATATTATTTGGGATAGTTATGAAACCTTTTTAAGCCCATTTGATCGCTATCACTATCACACTTATATTGTACAAGTAAAAGTAGAAGATGTTGACCGTCTTAAATACATAGAGGTTAAGTATAATCCCAATACAGACAAGATAGAAAGCAACTTCGAATGGAATGAAGATATCGAAGATTTTGAAGAGATAAAAGTAGAAAAAGAAGCGGCGGCAATAAATACTTAAAATAAAGCGATTGGAGTTTGGCAAAAAAAGATTTTCAGTTATCTTTGCCAACCGAATAACAATCCTCCTTAGCTCAGTTGGTTAGAGCATCTGACTGTTAATCAGAGGGTCCTTGGTTCGAGCCCAAGAGGAGGAGCAAGCGTAGCCGCCACGCTACATTAACTAAATAAAGCCCTTCAAGTAATTGAGGGGTTTTTTCTTACAATCAAGTTTACCATAAAGTTAGTCAATTTTTTGGCACCTATTTGGCACTACTCCACAAAGAGTGGTAAATCCAACTGTTTCTTCTCTGTCATTTCTGTACTTCTTAGCTTAGGAATGACATAGTGTAGTGAGAGTTGCAACAGTTTTAACTTTTGGTCTGTGGTCATAGCATCTACATCTATACGATTCACAACCTCATCTATTAGTTTACCCTAAATTTAATCAATTTTTTGGCACCTATTTGGCACTAATCTACAAAGAGCGGTAACTCTTGATACTTTTTCTCTGTGGTTTCTGTACTACGTAGTTTAGGTAGTAAATAGATGGTTGTAAATCCCAATAATAAATCTTGTCTGTCTGTCTAGGGTAGACAAGATTTCTTATATTGGATAAAATACCTTGTTTATGAAAAAAATATTATCCCTTTTATTAGTGTTTACTTTTGTTGCCTGTGGAGGAAGTGATGATGATGTTTCGGTTGTTAGTGACCCGCTAATAGGTACTTGGATGGTTACACAAGACCAATCAGCTAATTTTGCTGCCTTAGGTTTTACTGGTTCAGTAATTTTTAAAATAATTTTTATTGTTAATTCTGATGGAACGGGTAGTCAGACTACTGAAATAGAAACTGATAATAATCTAATTTTAGATTTATTTGAAGAAGAATTAGAAGATGGAAATCCATCATTTAATTGGTTTAATACAAGCAATAACCCTGATTTTTCTAATACAACACAAACTTACATTATTACTGAAGATGATGAAGATGAGGTAGAAAAAGAATTTAGTGTAATTAATTTTAACTCCTCATTCACAGAATTTATTATAAGAGATAGTGATGAAGGTTTTGTGTTTATAAAACAGTAGTTGAAGCCCTAACTTTAGGTGTAACTATAAATCAAATAAAAGATGGAATTAACACTTATAAGTTTCATTAAATACATCTACATTAACTCCTTTAGCTTCTAATATTTCATTTGGTTATTTCACAAAGGGTATATAGCCTACAAGAAAAACGGATGGAATGACCCTTTTTTCAATAATGATGACTTTGGTGGAGGTATTGGAGGCTTTTAATTCTTTGTTTTAAGTTTTATTGTTTCATTATAAGGTGTGGCTTCCTTTGGGTCTGGGCATTATTTTAAGTAAGTCTAAATATATATTAATGATAATCAGTTATTTAAATTCATTCTAATGACTTTCTGAAGTACCTTAGTTCAAAATTAAAATAATGGAAAATTTATCTCTATCTAACTCTTGTGTTAATTGTATTAATCACGAACAAAATAAATGTGGTGTACATCACGTTGATGTAACACCTGCAAATACTTGTGGAGAGTTTACTTCAGGCTCATAATTGAAAGTATAAAACGGTTCTTTTACTTCTGCTGTTATTTTATTTGGACTTCCTTTGGGATGTGGCATTTTTTGCAAATTGCAGGTTATGGAAAAGGATTATGTTTTTTAAAAATCAAGTTTTGCTACAGAACTTATTGAAAAGAATGGATAGTTTTCTTAATTGTATTAACTACAATAAGTATCCTTTTATGAGGCGTGGCATAGACAATGCTGAGATTAAATCAATCCATTAACCCCTTGAGTTTTTTAATCTTAATCCTTCTTCTCTATTTCTAAACCCATCATGCCTGTTGCCCCCCAAGCACCAAAACCTATCATACCTATTACTAAATAACTCACCACGAAGTGTAAAAGGATGCCAATTATTCCTACTGCAAGACACACTGGGTTAATAAAGTGCCAAAAAGTTTCTCTTCTAAATTTTTTCATGGTTAAAGTATTTATGTTCTGAAGATATTAATTTATTGTACTTTAAAGTGAAACTTAATTCACTAAAAGATTGAGTTGAGTCGCAACTGTGAATAATAGTGGGAGCATAGCGAGACAGCTTTACTACACTAATCCTAAAGCCCGGCAGTTCGCAGGGTTTTTTCTTATGAAAGCTTTTTAGTATGCTACTTGATGTAAAAGGATGATGACCATGGATGTTATGATTTTTTGGAAACCACCAAACAATCGACATTATCGTGTTTCCATAGCAATGAAGCCGGGCATTGGGAAGTAATCTCTCCAGACAGTAACTTTTTCTTTGCCTCTTCTTTCTCACTGCCTGAGACTAGTAGTAAGATACGTTTTGAAGAGAGTATATCTTGTATTCCAAGTGTAATGCCTTGGCTAGGTTTTATGCTAGAACCCAAAATCATCGAATGTTGTTGTGATTGCAATGCTAAATCTGCAATATGGCAGTGTGGTTGTAATTCGTCTGCAGGCTCATTGAAACCTAGATGTCCATTTTTGCCCAGACCCAAAATACATAGATCAATGGGGCCCTGTTTTTGGACAATATCATGTATTCGCAGGCATTCATCTTCAAGATTCTCAGTCTCAAGATTAAAAGGAAAGTATCGCTGTTGAGCAACCTGAAGAGGTCTTAGTATGTGTTTTTGTAAAAAAGCATGGCAAGAGCCATCAGAAGATGGCAGGCCAACCCATTCATCTAATGGTAAAATACGTGTCTGATCGAACACTGCTTCTCTTTTTTTAGCTTCTTCAGCGAGATTTCGATATAATGGCAAGGGTGAACTTCCAGTTGCTGTACATAAAAGCAGCTGAGGATTATTTTCTATTTCATCCATTACAATAGAAAAGGCATTCTGCCCCATTTGATCAATCTCTTCAAATTCAGCTATTCTCATTTACTCCTTACGTTTTTACTGAATCCATCAATTTAATAGTGAGCCATCCACTACCAATTCCAACCAACAAAAGAATCAAAGCCGCTTGATACCCCCCTAAAACTGCGTGCCCTACACTAAAGAGAATACTGTTTAAAAAAATAACACCAAAAAGAAATCCTAGCCATGAATCACGAGAAGAACTCTCATCTACCAAGTCAGGAACCTGTTTGGCAATTGGACCCCACCAACCCTTCGGACGAACTTTAGTATAAAAATGAAGTAAGGTTTCATTATCAACCGGCCTTGTCATAAATGTTACCAAAATACTGATGCCTGTGCATAGCAATAAGAGTACCGTAGCCCGAATAAGTGCTACATCTTCACCATACCAAACATTTACAACTTCTAATACGGAATCACTCATCAAACCAAAGTTATGAAGCCATCGCCCCCATAAAAATCCGTTGGCCAAAATCAGGGCCGAAAGCATACTTGTGATTTCAGACCACGCATTTATTCGCCACCAGAACCAACGTAACATCAAAATAATTGCAATACCCGAAACGATTTCAATGATATAAATCCAAGCTCCTGCAATGCTATCCATCTGCCATGCCGCTGCCGCAGAAAGCAAGAGTAAAAGCACTATGCTAATACGTGACACCAATAAATAATGATGATCCTCGGCCTTATCATTAATGAAGCGCTTATAAATATCGTTTACCGCATAAGATCCTCCCCAACAAAGATGGGTATCCACGGTGCTCATAAATGCCGCCATGAATGCTGCGACTAGAAGGCCTCTCAATCCTACAGGAAGAACTTCATTAATCATCATAGGATACGCAAGCTCCGGATCAGCTAGCAATGCTTCAGATGCCTCTGAAATGGGAAGTATTACAATAGAACCTAAGCCAACAACAATCCATGGCCAGGTTAGAATAACGATTCCAGCAACTGCAAACCAGAGCGAAGCCTTTATGGCGTGTTTTTCATTCTTGGCAGAGAACAAACGTTGTACGATATAACCATCCCCTTGTGCTTGACCCAGCCATAAAACACCTATGAGGCAGACAAAGGCAATCATCTCTGTCGCGCCAATGTGTGACATGTTTGGCAACATATCTGTTATTCCCATAGGAGCATCAGTACTTGCAGCTAATTTTAGGCTTAATTCAGTTGGACCACCCACATGAACCAAAACCAAAATTGCTAAAAGAATGGTGCTGATTGTTCCTGCAGAAAAATGTAACATATCGAGAACGACCACCCCTTTAATACCCGAAACTAAGGTGTGAATCAAAGCCAAAGTAAGTGTGATACCTAGGGCAAATTCTGCACTCCAGCCCAGCATGACATTAGAAAACTTCAGCATGGCTAGCATGATCCAGCCTAATGAAATACAGTTCTTAAAAATTCCAAAGAAGACTGCAGTAAAACCCCTTAGAATATAGGCAGACTTTCCGCTATATCGAAGTTCTATCATCTCGGCATCTGTGATTATTTCAGCTCTACGCCAATATTTAGCGTAGAAAAAAACCATCATCATAATGCCAGCACCTAAATACCACCACAACCAATTACCGTAGATACCTTTAGTTCGAACAAGTGCCGTTACAGCTAGAGGAGCATCTGTAGCAAACCAAGTGGCAGCAATCGAAGTACCTAAAAGCCACCAAGGCAGGTTGCGTCCCGCTACAAAAAAATCTGTAATGTTCTTAGAATCATGTTTGACCACAAAAACGCCAATGCCAATACTTAAAAGCAAATAGCCCGTAATTACCGCCCAGTCTAAGAATTCTAATTCCATCTACTTTGAATCTAGTTAAGTGGAGGCAGTACCTCTTTTTGTAAGCTGAGCATTTCGTTACACATTTGCACCGCATTGCGATAAGAATTTACCGTTGGCTCAATAAGAATAGCCTGCAAGAGTTTATCCTTGGATTGTTCATGGTAGGCTTCAACCAAAAGCTGATGTATACTTGCATGCAAACGTATTGTTGCCGCAATACCTTCTGGAATAGCTTGCATTTTTACGGGATGTATACCTGAAGCATCGCTGTACGCGGGTACCTCAACCACTAAATCATCTGGCAAATTAGGTATGGTCCCTTTGTTCGGAACATTAACCGCTTCTAGCCATTCTTTTTTATCGGTTACAACCGATTCCATGATTAAGGTGGCTATTTCGCCTGAACTTTTAAAGCTGCCGTCTTCGTTTTGTAATTGTATCTCCTCAGTTGATCCTACAGGTAATAATTTCTTGGTCCAATCTTTGGTCCATTCGCGGTCATAATTAACTCGGTCAACGGTGTAAACACCTTCTGGAATTTGATTGTTCTCCCATGGATGACCGTCGTAAGGGTCATAGAAAAACTGTAATTGCGGAATCACAAATTCACCCGCCCATCGCAAATATTCGCCATAATGATTGGATGCAGGAGAAGGCCACTGTCCAAATCTTCTAAATAAGATGCGACCCAAGGCAAGTTCATGCCAGTCGGTCAGCCAGTCTCCTTTTTGTTCGATTTCTTTTAATTTGGGATACAAATCTTCTCCTGTCGATTTCTGTTTTATTTCTTGAAACCAGGTGAAATGATTGATACCGCAGGCTTTGGTTTGTAAATCAGCCAAGGGTACTTCGAGAAGTTTCGAAAGTTGTTCTCTGCCCATGAAAACACCATGACATAAGCCAACTGCTTTAATAAAAGTTAAGCGTGTTAACGCCTCACATATCTTATGCTCGGGATTTGAGAAGTTGAGTAAGATGGCATTGGGACATAACTGCTCCATTTTTTTTGCTAAATCCATTATTACCTTGATGTTTCTCAAGGCGTGAAAGAGAGAACCCACTCCCCCATTTTCGCCATATACCTGATCGAATCCATATTTTCTGGGAATATGAAAATCTTGAGACCAGTACACATTGCGATCTTTTTCAAGAGCACAAATGACAAAATCAGCATCTTTTATGGCTTCATCTCGATCTGTCGTCGACACAATTTCAGCATTACGTGCAAGTTCTTTATTAACGTATTCGCCGTGGGCTACTACATGGTCTAAATGGGATTTTTCAATATCCATTAAAAAGATTTTCAATCCATTCTTAGAAAGGATACTACTCATCAGAATATCCTGAACAATCATAGGGCCGAATTGTAAACTACCCGCGCCGATGTATGCGATTTTAATCATAGTCTAATAGTCTAATGAGCTAAAGTTAACATATCATCTTTAAATAGGAATTGTCAGAACAGTTAAAAAAACAACAGTGAGTCGCCCGAAAGTTTTATTTTAACTTCTTCACTCATCGGAGAACTATCTACTAACAAGAGGTTCATTAAATCATATTCTAATTGGGCAAAAAAACTAATGAGCGGCTCTAAAGTCAGACAAATTATGCAAGATGTCATTACGGAATAAATAGTTTTAGTTGCTGCAACTTTGAATAATATGGGGAGCTTCGTAGCCGCTACGCTACATATACTTAACCACTTAAAACCCTGCACAAACGTGTGGAGTTTTTTCTTACGGTTAATTGTACCATAGAGTTAATCAATTTTTTGGCACCTATTTGGTACTAATCTAGAAAGATTGGTAAATCATCAATCCTCTTCTCTGTGGTTTCTTTACCACGTAGTTTAGGTAATACATAGTGTAGTGATAGTTGTAACAGTTTTTACTTTTGGTCTGTGGTCATAGCATCTACATCTATTGAATTAAAAACCTCATCTATTAAACTCTATAACTGCTCTTTTACTTCTGTGGTTACTTTGTTTTGGCTTCCTTTGAGTCTTGGCATTATTTTGTAATTTAGGGTAATTATAAACTAATTCTTATGAAAGATTTTATAAAAAAATATTGGGAAGGTGCTTTAGTTGCACAAATTGGATTAGGGTTTTTGCTTTACAAGTACTTCACAGTTGGGGTAATTTCAAGTGTAGGATTGTCAATCTTTGTAATTGGCAACATTATTCTTTTAGGCAAACTATTTTATAAAAATAAACTACTCTATACCTTTTGTGGTAAGTTTGTTTTTGCTTCATTTGGGTCTTAGCATTATTTTGTATTTTAGAATTAACTATAAACTGATTCTTATGAAGAAAACACACAAAATTGCTATTGTTGTAACTATTATTTTAACAATTATATTACATTATTATAACAGCCTACAGTAGTACTTACTTGGGTTTTGGCATAATTTTGTAATTTATGGTTAACTATAAACTGATTCTTATGAGCAAGTGGCAATCAGGTGACCTTCCTTTCTTTTTTACTATGTTAGGGTTGATGGTCTCTACATTCTCTGATAAAATTGAGGAATTAACTTCTATCCCTTCAAAGGGGGTTATGTTTATTGCTTTCATTTTTTTATTAATCCCATTATTTTATTGGATTAGCGGTTGGCTTAAGCATAGAAAAAATAAATAGTTTTATGAAATATCTTAAAAGTGTTTGGTTAGTATCAATAGTCTTATTTGCAATATATTTTTTGTTAGAATATCTTGAAAGAGGATTTGATTCAGTTTTATTTGCTTCAGGAATTGCTCTTGTGATTTCAGGCATAGGTCTTCTGTACAAGAAATAAATAGCTTTAGGGCCCTTACTTTGGGTCCTGGCATAGATTGTTGTTATTTATAGGGCAAGTGCTCCAATTAGAATTATTGAAATCTGTGGAGGCATTCAAAACGCTATTGATTAAACTAAAAACTATGGATTTAAGACAACAATGGTTACAAATTCTAAACGAATATGATTGGAACTACTTTATTACTTGTAGAACACCCAACAAGATATATACACGAACCGTTTCAACTTGGATAGATAAACTATCCTGTAACTCGACTAAAGGTGAAAAGATTTTCTATGTATCAGATAGAGACAAAGGAGATTATAATAACAATCACGATAATATGCTTATTGATAATAACTCGAGTATTACTTATCCTTAGTTAAGACATGCACTAGGCTATACAAGTACTGGAGACTGTCAAGAAGTTTATTATAAAACTCTAGTTTGTAGGTATGTCACAAAGCATATTGATAAAGGAGTTGATTACTAACTTACCTTCAGGTATAACATTACTTCTAATAAACAAACTCAAAAACTTCAATTAATCTAAATCATCTAACCAAGGGCATGGGTTTTAGAAAACCTTTTTTCTATTGGAAAAAGGATGTGAGGTTAGATATTTAAGACATTCTCCATATCTTAGAAGTATTATTAACCATAAATCAATTAAAATGAAAAAAATACTGATTCTTATTACATTATTCATTGGAAGTGGACTCATTGCACAAGAAAATCTTGGGCTGATGGACTTTAGAAAAGTCCCTGATCAAGAAATGAAAACTTTCATGCAAAATGAATACGTTTACTGGAGTAAAGTAGCAAGGGTTTTAAAAGAAAAAGGACAAATCTCTTATTGGTCAATCAACGTTAGAAGTGGAGGAGCAAGAGCTGAAGATTCTAATGTTATGGCATACATAGGAGTAGGCTCCTGGGAGAATTATGAAAATCTTGGGGAAAATTATGCTGAAGCTGAAGCTGAAGTCAAATCAAAAATGGATGCTGAGAAACTAAGCTTAATTGAGGAAAACTTAAAGCAAGATAAGTTTGGCACCGCATTCTTTTTGATAAACAATCTAAAATATATTTGGGCAAAAAATCAAAATTGGAAATATAAGGTAGTTAATTATGCTAATGCTAAAAATGCATTGGATTATACTAACGCTGAGGCCAAATTAATGGCTCCGTATTTTGAAAAAGCAATAAAGTCAGGAAAAACTAAATTACAAGGGTGGAAGGTTTCCACAGTACTTAGTCCGCAAGGATATGATTTCCCTTTTAATTCTTTGACAGTTGACTTTTATACTGATTTTTCTGATATTTTCACATCATGGCCAGAAAATACCCAATGGCCTGAAGGAATTGAGGAACTAAATAAATTAAAAGAAAATGATGGCTTTTGGAGAAGATCTATTTGGCAAAGGGTTATGTACTTAGATAGTAGAAACAACTTACAAACCTCTTGGTAATTAAAACACTTAATAACTCTACTAAACGGAGAGTTATTTTTTAACCACTATTTTCTCTATCTTAGATATTGTTAACCATAAACCAATTATAATGAATCCAAAATTACTTTTCCGTTTAGACGGTATTATTTTACTTATTAACGGCTTTGCGGCTGCTTTTACATCCAAACTTTTTTTAGAGGGAGCTGGAATGACTCTGGATGCAGATGGCTTAACCACAGCACAAGCATTTGGAGCAGCTTTAATAACAACAGGGATTACTGTATTTAGAATACCTTCATTTGTGGGAAAAATGAAAGAAGCTATTAACACCGTAATTCTTGGACATTTAACTTTTGTAATATTGATAGGGGTCCATTTAATAAATGGACAAGCAGAAGGGCCAACACCCGTGATTAATTTAGCATTGAACCTTTTATTTATTATTCTTTATTTTAGTAAAAGAAACAAAGGCTAACAAGTCAATGAGTAAAGGTTGTTAATAAAGTCCACGATATTTGTGAACTCATAAGACGGAAAATACAAACTATCTCACGAGCAGGCCACTTTTTCAATTATTCTTTGACTACCAATAAAATAATATTAACCATAAACCATTTTAAATGAAGAAATCTATTCTATTACTACTCTTATTTTCTCTTAGTTTTATTCGTTGTGATTCCAATCCTAACTATGAATCTAACTTAGCAAAAGCTAAAAAAACATTTGAACTTTTTCAGAACGAAGATATAGAAACTCAAATGTCACTTTTTTCAGATGAGCTTGTTTACACACCTCCTACATATGGTGCAAAGGACATGTCAAAAGATGAGTTTAAATCATTATTACAGATGTATCATGCCGCTTTTGACGATATAGTTTATTCACCTGAGGTATGGCTTCCTGGAACCGATGATAAAGGTAAACTTGATGGAAGTGTTAGATCATATGGCACATGGAACTCAAAAGATGCAAAGACTGGGAAAGAAACAACTCCACTTAGAAGTTATCACTTTTTTAACTTTAATGCTGAAGGGGAAATCATAGCGCAAGGAGACTTTTTTGATGCTACAGGATTACTTACTTCAATCGGACTAACAAATACATTAATCAATCATAAAAATGAAATAATTAATGTGGTCAACATGTCTACAAATGTTTCTGATAATGAGGTTGAAGCCTTTTCAGAAAAATATCAATCCGTGGTCAACAATCTAGAGACATCTTCGTTAAGTTTTCGCTTTGCAAGATCTGGGAAAAATAAAGTAACATTGATTGAACGATATATTAATTCGGAAGCCTTACTTCTTCACATTAAAAATATTTCACCTGGTGGTAAGATTTCTAAAGATTTTGAAGAGTTCCAAAAAGTTTTCAGTATTAACAACATGACGCTTTATGGGAATGTATCTGATGATTTAAAAAAGGCTATTAAGCCATTCAATATTAAAACTAAATATGTACCAGTAATTGCTGGCTATAGTAGATAAAATAAGTCTCCTTCATATGAGCAAAAGCCCTCCCAACAAGTGGAGGGCTTTTTAGAGCCAAAAAATGAACAATTAGACTCAAAACGACACCTTTTTATTATGAAACATTTTCGTAGGGTTTGCAACAATTGAAATCAGCTGGAAACCATTACTATACTTGATTTAAGGTATAGTTAATAATGGAGTAAAATGGAGTGTAATGTTTAGGGTTTACGTCAACACGCAATGGGAGAAAATCTAAAACTTCTCAGGCACCTCAACCCCAAACACAGGGGCATGGTTTTTAGAAAACGGTTTTTCTATTAGGACTGGGGGTTGTGATTTGATATTTAATCCATTCTTTTTTTTTTAAGCATCTCCCTTCAAACATCATTTGAAAAAAGGAAAATCGTCTGTTACAACATAGTAATATATATATCATCAGGGAATTCTGAGGTTACTCCCTTTTAGATCAAACCAACTTGATCCAAATCGATGCAGAAATTATAGAGGTTTCACGCCAAACCATTAATGCTATTGAAAAAAAAAATGATCCCAGCTTGCCATAGCATTTTAAACGGGACATTTGTTTGAACGGCCCATCGAAGGTTTTTTTCTTTTTGAAGAAAAAAAATTAACTTTTAGAATGCAATTAATAATAAGTTTGAAAATCATTTTTTATATTTAGGAATAACTATAAACCAATTAAAATGAAAAAATTATTATTATTTAGTTTTCTATTTGCAGCAACATTTGTTTCTGCACAAGAAATTTTTAATGCACATTATCGCCACGTTGAAGCAGAAAATGTCGCAGAATTTGAAAAATTAGAATCAGAATACTGGCAAAAAATTGCCCAAAAAGCAGTTGATGCTGGAGAAATTGAATACTGGGTATTATTGCGTCGTGTTAATACCATAGGCCTTGCAGAAACAGAACCTACGCATGTGTTTATAACTGGCTATGCTTCGCCAGAAAAAGCTTTTGACGCCCCTACCAGCTGGTGGTCTAAAGGAGATCAATCAAAAGGTACAACAGAGATTTCTAATGCCGTGATTCATCAATTTTGGAAAACAGAAGACAGAATCCCTGGAGATGGAAAATATGTCATCTTCAATTATGCTACACCAAAAGATCTAGACGGTTTTGTCAAAGAAAATTCTTCCTTGTGGAAACCTTATTTTGAAAAAAATAAAACCAACACAGGTATGAAGTTCTGGGGAATTGCGAGTAAGGTTGCCCCTCATGCAAAAGGGTATTCAACCGTTTTAACCTGGGACGGATTTGATAAACTTTCTGAAGCAATGAGTCACCTTTCTTATGGAGGAAGCATTGATCAATCTATTTTAGACAAGACTAAGATGAACGAGATTAATCCAGATGGGTTTAATACCCGAGCAGTGATGGAAATCATAAGCTTTGCCATGAAGCTCTAACTTTATCATTCCTGATTATCCTAAAAAACCCATTGAAAACAATGGGTTTTCTTTTTTAAAACAATGAGGAAAGTTTTAAAACAGGGTTTTGTATCTTGTTAATCCCGTTTTAAACTAACAATATTTAACAATGATTCTAAAAGACGATCCCCGACTAAATCAAACGCTTGCACTCGCTTTAAAACAATTTGGAATGGATGAGGAAGCCCCCGGACCACCCGTAAAAGTAGAAGATCCTCAAGAAGTAAAATTGGGCTTTATCAAGGCAGCAGAGCCTTTATATCAAGCCCTTTCTACTATGGCTTTTAAATCTTTAGGTCTACCCGATACTGTTGTTGAAAAAACGCAAGTAATTCAAGGCGAAGACGGTAATGAAATCTCACTATATATTAGCCATACTCAAGGGGCAAAAGAAAAACTTCCTGCTGTGCTTCATTTACACGGGGGCGGAATGTGTCTATTAACTGCTGCAGATCCCAATTATGTACACTGGCGACAAACATTAGCGGCTAAGGGGTTAGTGGTGATTGGGGTAGAGTTTAGAAACATTGGTGGAGTACTAGGGAATCACCCTTTCCCCGCTGGTCTTAACGACTGTTATGCGGCCTTAAAATGGGTGAACATTCAAAAAGAAGCTTTAGGGATTTCGCGAGTAATCGTTTCTGGGGAATCTGGAGGAGGAAACCTAAGTTTAGCAACCGCCCTAAAAGCAAAGAAAGAGAATGCCCTCCAGCTCATCGACGGGGTTTTCGCACAATGCCCCTATATTTCAAACCAATATGCTGAACCAGCAAAAAGTACACTTCCCTCTTTAGTCGAAAATGATAAATACTTGATTAATCTTGAAGCCATGAACGTGATGGCGTCTATGTATGACGGGCCTTCAAGTAAAAACCCTTTAGCATGGCCTTATTATGCTAAAGCAGCAGATTTAGTAGGACTACCTCCCCATGTTATTCTGGTCAACGAACTTGATCCTTTAAGAGACGAAGGCATTGCATATTACAACCAATTAAAAGCTGTAGGCGTTAAATCAGAACACAAAGTACTAAAAGGAACTATACATGCTGCAGAGGGGCTTTTCCCTGCCCGCCTTCCAGAATTACACCAGGACGTTCAAGAACACATTAAACGCTTTGCAGGAAGCCTTTAAAAAATAAACCACTAATCAACTAGAACCCTCCTGCTTTAGGAGGTTTCTTAATTTCGTCTTATCTTTAAAAAAGCAATTGGATGAAAAATTACTTGACTAAAAAAAGAATTTTATTACTGATTTTGCTCTTCTTGCTATTGCTTATTTGGGTAGAATTAGGCGTGGGAATTTTGGGAAGTCCCTGGGCAGGATACTAGCTTAATATTGATGCTTCCTGCTAGTCAAGCCTCTATGACCTAAAATACTTTGTGCAGAAACTGTAGCAGGTCCTTCTAATTCAGTTCCCATGGAGTCATTCCATCGATTGAGATAGCCAAACAATGCGACTACCCCCATGATTTCTACAATTTCTGCTTCTTCCCAGTATAGACGGGCCTTTTCGACGATAGTGTTGTTGACCGCATTAGGGACTTGAGACGCAGCGATTGCAAGATCAAAAGCTGCCATCTCTCCTTCGGTAAAAGCAGCATAGGTTTTATACTCCCAGATATGATTCATTCGATCTTCAGAAGAACCATAACGTTCTGCCAAACGAATGGCATGGGCTTCACAATAACGACAGTCGGAGGTCATACTAGAGAGATAGCAATTTCTCTTTTTAAAGCACTGTTTAGCCTCCCTTTATTCTCCATTACAGCTTGATTCATTTCAAGAAATGCTTTTGCTATACGAGGGCGATGCATCATGGTAAATAAACTATTGGGGGTAAAGCCAAGGGTTTCTTAATAAAAACGTGCCATTTCTTCGGCCTGTGGTGTTGCGTTCCGATCTAAAGGGGTGACGAGTGGTTGTTTCATATTAGGTGGTTTAATCTATAGAAAAATGAAAATGAGTGGATGATTTATAAGGGACTTCTGGTCTTAAAACTGTAGAAGGAAAATAGCTTTGATTAGGGCTATCTGGATAAGCCTGAGTTTCTAAACAAACGGCCCCATAAGCGACAAAAGGTGCTTCTAAATGATTTGCTGTATACAATTGCATCCCTGGTGATGTAGTGTGAACTTGTATTTTTCTTCCGCTTTGAGGATGATAGAGTGATGCTACTCTTTTTAATCGATCTGTTTCTGGTGCTAAACAAAAACAATGATCAAAACCATTCCCCTTACTCAATTGCTCATGAGGTTGCTTGATGGCACTGCCAATATCTTGTGCTGTTGTAAAATCAAAAGGAGTGTTTTTCACAGCCAACTTCTTTCCACTAGGAATCATATTTTTATCCACAACTAAAAAATGGTTGGCCTGTATTTGTAATTGATGATCTAAACAATCTTGCTGTGGATTCCCCGATAAATTAAAATAACTATGTTGTGTTAAATTTAATACGGTGGGGCGATCTGTGTGGGCTACATAATCCACCATTAAAGTGTTTTGTCCTGTGAGACTATAAGTAACTTGTGTGTTTAGTGTACCTGGATATCCCTCTTCCATATGGGGACTAATATGGGTTAAAATTAAACCAACTCCTTCTTTTGTAATGTCTTCTTGAACAGTCCAAATGGCTTTGTCAAAACCTTTTTCTCCACCATGAAGATGGTGCTCTCCGTGATTTTGAGCCAGTGTATATGTTGTCCCATCAAGGGAAAATTTTCCATGAGCAATTCGATTGCCATAGCGGCCAATGAGCGCTCCAAAATAAGGGCTTTTTTCTTCGTAATCTAGTAGATTATCAAACCCTAAAACACAGTTTTCAAACTGTTTGTCTCGATCTGGGAGAGATAAGCGTCGAATAATCCCGCCATAATTAAGTACCTGAACCTCTAATCCATTATGATTGCTTAAAGTATAGGCTTTAACAAGTTGACCATTTCTGAGTGTTCCAAAATAATCGCTAGTAATCTTAGGGTCCATCTGTCTAAAATACGGGATATTATGGCATAAAAAAAGGCGATGTTAAACATCGCCCTTTTTAAGTGTAATATAATCTTAAACTTGCGCCTTAAATGCTTTAAGCTTTTCAATTAACTCTGGGACAACCTCAAATGCATCACCCACGATGCCATAATCGGCTGCTTTAAAGAAAGGTGCTTCGGGATCATTATTGATCACGACTTTCACCTTAGAAGAATTTATTCCTGCTAAGTGCTGGATTGCTCCTGAGACACCAATGGCGATATATAAGTTTGACGCTACTGGCTTCCCTGTTTGCCCCACGTGTTCGCTGTGCGGACGCCAACCCATATCTGAAACGGGTTTTGAACATGCCGTTGCTGCCCCCAAGGTACTGGCTAGCTCTTCAATTAGGTGCCAGTTTTCTGGACCTTTTAATCCACGACCACCAGAAACAACTACCTCTGCATCTGCAATGGTAACTTTATCTGTTGCTTTATCGACAGACTCAACTGTAATAGCTGAAGTGGTTATACCAGGTGTAAAATCTTCTATAGTACATGCAGTGGTATTTTCCACTAATCCAAAGGCGTTGTTGGACACCCCAATGATTTTTATCTCAGAAGAAATTTCGGTTTGGGTAAAGGCTTTATTGGTAAAAGCAGAACGCTTTACCGTAAAAGGAGAAAGGCTGGAAGGAGTAGCAACCACATTTGTTACATATCCCGCCTCTAATCCTATGGCTAATAGCGGGGTTAAATAGCGACTGTCGGCGCTTGAACTTACTACAACCACTGTAGCGGCAGCTTCAGAAGCGGCTTGCTGGATTCCACTGGCATAAATTTTGGCGTCAAAGTTTCCATCAACAGTTATATTCATTACTTTGCTTACTCCATAGTTCCCTAAGGCATCAGCATCTGCAACATTAAAGGTTACAGCAATTACTTCTGTTCCCATTTGGTCGGCGACAGCTTTCCCATATGAGGCTACTTCAAAAGCAACTTTTTTTAATTGTCCTCCTTCGGATTCGGCATAGACTAATACAGACATCTTCTCTACTTTTTTATGGTTAAATTACTTTTGCTTCGTTGTGTAATAGCTCGATTAATTGATCGACATTATCTGCATCAACTAACTTCACTTCCCCTTTAGGGACCAGTTTTTCGAATTTAATCGTTGTTGATGAAGCAGCTGCTCCATTTGGCTCAATTACTTCTAAGGGCTTTTTACGGGCCATCATAATCCCACGCATATTGGGGATTTTTAAATCACTTTCTTCCACCAACCCTTTTTGCCCACCAATGACTAGGGGAAAATTAGTTGTAACAGTTTCTTTTCCGCCATCAATCTCACGAATCGCAGTCGCTTTGTCACCGTCAATTTCTAAACCAACACAGTTATTAACATAACTAATGTCTAACATAGCTGCAATCATTCCTGGAACCATTCCCCCATTATAATCAATGGATTCTCTTCCTGCAATGATTAAATCGTATGAATTGTTTTGGATAACCGCCACAATTTCTTTGGCCACCTGGGTGGCATCTATCGCTTCAGTATTTACACGTATCGCTTTATCTGCCCCAATGGCTAATGCTTTTCTAAGGGTAGGTTCTGTCTCTACTCCTCCTACATTAATAACATCTACTTCTGCTACTTCTTTCTCTTTTAACCACATGGCACGTGTTAAACCAAATTCATCATTTGGATTAATAATGTACTGCACTCCTGCAGTATCAAATTTGGAGTCATTCTCCACAAAATTGATTTTTGAGGTGGTGTCGGGTACATGGCTAATACATACAAGTACTTTCATATCCTTTTCTTTAAGGGTTGATAAATTTTTCTTCCAAAAGTAAACTATTATTCTTGCATAATAAAATCCTATGATTAATTTTTTTTCAGTTAAATAAAATATAACAGTTTGTGTTTTTTATAACGGTCTTGATTACCGAGAAAACTTATTTTCAAATAATACCGCGAAAATAATGAGGGTCCCGCCTATATAAACGCCCCAGTGAGGAATTTCACTGAGAAAAATGTAGGCAATTAGAATTCCATATAATGGATTGATGCTCGACATCAAACTCGCCGTAGTAACCGTAAAATATTTTAGGCTATATAAAAAAAGACTATGTCCTATTACGGTGGTAAAAAGGGCTAAGAAAAGTAAGGCCCACCAAAAGGGAATACTCATTTCAAATTTTTCAAAAGACATAAAGGGGAGGAAACAAAGTGCAATAATAACTACTTGAAATAACATTAATTGCAAACCGCTTTGTTCTTGCACCACTCCCTTCATAAGGAGGTTTCGCATAGCATAACAGAAAGCTGAAAAAATTCCTGTAGCGAGTGCCCACCCATGGGTTTGTGCGAATGCAAAAGAAGGAACTAAAAAATAAATTCCTGAAAGGGTTAATCCCCCCACAAATAAGTGACGCTTTTCAAAACGAGTTTTAAAAAACAAGGGCTCTAAAAAAGCTGTAATGACCGGGTAAGTAAATAATGAAAGCATCCCTATGGCAACATTAGACCATTGTAAGGCATAAAAATAAGTGACCCAATGGGTCCCCATAAAGAGCCCAGCGAGAATTAATTTAGGTTCCCATTGAAAAACAGCCCCTAGAGATTGCTTCCCTAATTTCAATATTACAATTAGTAAAGGAATAGCTATAAGACTGCGCCAAAAGATACTGACCTCTGGTGGAAGGTCAATCCACCTACCCAATACTCCAGAGGTACTGATAAACAAAATTGATAGATTGAGTAATATAAAATGAGAAGAGGTCCCCTTGATCAAATTAAACGATTTTTAAAATTTTAGTGGGGTGGGTTGTTTGGGATTATCACTGTAGTCATAAAAACCACGTTTAGTTTTAACCCCTAAATTTCCTGCCGTCACAAGATTTCGTAGTAAAGGGCAAGGGGCATATTTATCTTTCCCAAAACCTTGATGTAGCACCTCTAGTACAGAAAGACACACATCTAAACCAATAAAATCTGCTAAACGCAAAGGACCCATAGGGTGACCCATTCCTAACTTCATCATCTCATCAATAGCCTCTACGTCTGCTACTCCTTGGAACAAGGCCTCGATAGCTTCGTTGATCATGGGTAATAAGATCCTGTTCGCAACAAAACCAGGATAATCTGCCGCAACTAAAGGTACTTTTTCAATCTGGGTGGTTAATGCTGTGATTGCAGATAAAGTGGCCTCATCTGTTTGATGCCCTTTGATAATTTCTACTAATCGCATTACGGGTACTGGATTCATAAAATGCATCCCAATCACTTTTTCTGGTCGCTTTGTAAAGGCCGCTATGGTAGTAATTGATAAAGAAGAAGTATTAGTCGCCAGAATACATTCAGTTGGTGCGTGCTTGTCTGATTGGGTAAAGATTTTAGCTTTGACCGCTTGATATTCTGAAACGGCTTCTACCACTAAATCTGCGCTTTTAACGGCCTCTTCTAAAACAGTCACTGGTCTAATTCTCGCTAAGGCCGCCGTTTTTTCTTCTAAGCTTAGAATTTCTTTTTTGAGCTGTCGATCTAAATTTGCCTCTATTTTTACCATGGACCGCTTTAATGCCTCTTGCGATAGATCAACTAAATTGACATTAAATCCATATTGGGCAAAGCAATGAGCGATCCCGCTTCCCATGGTGCCACTTCCCACTACTGTTATGTTTTTTATATCTTTCATACTTACCTCAAAGATAAAAGGATTTCTTATACCTTTTAATTTTGTTGAACAGCATAATCGCATGATTAGAGAATTTGTATTAACTTGAAAGGAATATGGATAAAAACACGCTAAGCATGTCTTTTCTCGCTCAAACTACCGATGTGAATTATCACGGTAATGTTCATGGTGGAAAGGTAATGAAGTGGATTGATGAAGTGGCTTATGCCTTGGCTGTTCGCTATGCTAAAAAAAACTGTGTCACAAAATTTGTCGATGATATCGAGTTTTTAAAAGCCATTCATATTGGAGATTTGGTCTTTTTGAAGGCTACTCTAATTGAAGTAGGAAATACCTCAATGCGCATTCATGTTGAAGTCTCAAGCGAAAATTTGATTGAACAAGTGAAAAAAGAGAATTGCGCCTGTGATATCGTTTTTGTGGCGATTGACCAAGAAGGAAATAAAACAACAATTAAATAAATTTTATCATATGATTTGGATTTATCGTCTCTTTATTGTGCTTGTGTCAGGGACTGTTTTTAATGTTTGGCTTTTAAATATGGATCAAGTATCACCTTATCGAGGAGGTGCCGCCTTGACCCTTAAAGAAGAATTTTTAACCTATGGCTTGAGTGAAAATATTTTTTACATCATTGGGGGAATAAAATTACTCGCTGCATTGGCATTGTTTTTCGGTTTGCGTTTCAAACAAACAGTTGTTCCTGCCGCTCAAATTATTGCTGTTCTTATGCTAGGAGCCATTAGTATGCATTTTAAAGTTGCAGATCCTTTATTGAGAAGTGTTCCTGCTGTGGGGATGTTAGGAATGTGTTTAGTTATATGGCGTTTACACAAAAAATTAAATTAACTATTTTTTAATTATTCATTTAGCCTCTAGCCTACAATAGAGTTGTATTTTCGTTCCATGAATACAGCACTAAACCAGTTTGTGGAAAAACTTTCTATAGCTAATCCCAGCCCAAAGCGAAAAGAAGAATTGGCCATATTAATTGATTATATCAAAACACAAAAAGCTCGAAACAAGCCACTACACCTCAACTTTATTTGCACCCATAATTCCAGAAGAAGTCAATTCTCACAATTGTGGGCAAAAGTGATGGCGCAGTATCATGGAATCGACTGCAACACTTATTCTGGTGGAGTAGAAGTGACCACTTGTAATGAGCGTGTAATCAACACCCTATTGTCTCAAGGTTTTGATATTAAAACCAAAGAAAACGGGGACAACCCTTATTATCAAATTAGCATGGGAGGAGCGTATTTTGGTGAGTATTTTTCCAAACTTTATGATGATTTCTCTAGCCCAACAAAAGGTTTTGCCGCGGTGATGACCTGTGCGCATGCAGACGAAAACTGTCCTTATATCCCTGGAGCAGAACAACGCATTCCTGTGCGATACAAAGATCCCAAATCTTTTGATGACACCCCAGAAGAAAAAGCTGCTTACAACAATAAATCCATTGAGATTGCTACAGAGATGCATTATGTCTTCTCTTCTATCGCTTAAAATTTATATCTTGTCAACATGCGGTACCTTTTGTTTTTAATGATTATTATATTCCTTGGGAGTCATTGTACCACGCCAGAAAAGTGTGGGGAAATCTATGATAAGGTCAACCGAGACGGACGCTTCTTTTTTATCCTAGACCCTAACTATAGTTTTGATGTTTCTACAGAGAATGACAATGCTTCTTTCTTGCCTGACAATCGATTGAGTGGAGAGGTAACCCAAAGTATTTACAATGCATTTTCAATTGGAGAAGAATATTGTCAATAAATAAAATGGTTAGCAAGAGCTAGCATAAAAACACTTAAGCGACGCTCTAAAGACCCTCTAAAATCCATTCGTAGGTATCTGACAAGAAATCGTAATAACTTTCATTAAAGCCCTCTTCTGTCCTAAAAGCTTTAATATAGCGCTCATTTATTGGAACTGAAATAAGTAACTTTTTTGATTGATCTGGATGGATTATTGTTAACTGGATAAAAAATGTATTCACCAAATAAGGGTTTTGGCGTAGTCGATACATGGTATATTTTAAAACCTCTATGGGCCAACCTTGTGCTTCAAAACTCAAACGAATTTGATCTATTTCTTCTGTTGCAGGCGCAAAAGCTACTTCAGAAGGAATGGTTATTTCATATGGGGACAGGTCAATTTGCGCCCAGCCCAACTGAACAAAAAACAATAATAAAATAACCATTTTACGCATTCAAGGTTGTGTGAAATTAAAAGACTGAAGTTAGTCTTTTTCTAAAAAACGCAAAAACAGCATCGCCATTTCATCTGTACCCATTTCTAAACGATAGCCTTGAGGAGGATCGCTTAAAAAGTCGATTAATGCTTTTTGGCTGTACGCCGGAATTGATTCACTATTTATAAATAAAGAAAGTTCTGCTTTTAAGATCGCAGTATTATTCTCACGTATATCTGCTTTAGCTACAAAACCCCATTGCTGCGCATAAGCCTGCTACAAGTCCGTTTGGGTATTTAATGCCCATTGAATTACTGCCCTATGGTTTCAAGAGGACATAAGAGAAATTTCTCACTTTTTAGCGGCGGATAACTAGAGCAGAGGCGCCCCCTCCGCCATTACAAATGGCAGCAGCTCCGAGAGTCTTATTATTTAGCTGTAGGGCATTCAGTAGGGTAACAATTATACGGGCACCAGAGCAACCTAAAGGATGCCCTAAAGAAACTGCTCCACCATGGATATTTAATTTTTCAGGATTGAGGCCTAAAATCTTTATATTTGCTAAACCTACAACAGAGAAGGCTTCGTTCAATTCAAACAGGTCTACCTCATCTTGACTAACCCCCGCTTTTACTAGAGCTTTAGGTAATGCTTTTGCTGGAGCGGTAGTAAACCATTGTGGCTCTTGAGCCGCATCGGCATAGCTTTCAATGGTGGCCAAAGGACTTAGATTCAATTCTAGAGCTTTCTCTTCTGACATTAACACTAGGGCAGCGGCTCCATCGTTAATGGTTGAGGCATTTGCAGCTGTGACGGTTCCATCCTTTGTAAAGGCTGGACGTAACTTTGAGATCTTTTCCATCATCACATTGGTGTATTCTTCATCTTCTGCAATAATTTTATCCTCTCCTCTTCTTTGTGGCACAGCGACAGGAACTATTTCATTTTTCATCGCTCCACTGGACCAAGCGGCGGAAGAACGTCGATAAGATTCGATTGCAAAAGCATCTTGTTCTTTTCTCGAAATCGTGTGTTTTACAGCAGTAGCATCGGCAAAGGTTCCCATGGCCACTTGATCAAAAGCATCGATCAATCCGTCTTTTTGCATCACGTCTTCTAATTGGGTGCCGCCAAATTTTACGCCGGTCCGCATAGGAACAATGTGGGGTGAAAGACTCATGTTTTCCATTCCGCCAGCGACCACAATATTAACATCGCCTAAAGCGATGGCTTGTGCAGCCATTGCAATGGTTTTCATTCCAGAAGAACACACTTTATTGACTGTTGTACAGGGTACTGTATCTGGAATTCCTGCTTGAATTGCCGCTTGACGAGCTGGAGCTTGCCCTACTCCTGCTTGTAAAACATTCCCCATATAAACTTCTTCTACTAGATAAGGATCTAGCCCTACAGCAGCTAATGCGCCTTTAATTGCTGTTGCGCCAAGCGTGGGTGCTGGCACTGTAGACAGTCCACCCATAAATTTTCCTATTGGGGTTCTCTTAGCTGAAACAATCACCACTTTTTGCATAGGGTTAAACTTTATTTTTTTCTTTAAAAATTGAAGCAAAGATACTTCCATAAATAGAATGCACCAAACTGGATATTGCCGAAGGGATAGCTGTCGCTGGATTAGTGAAATTTTCTCTTGCTAAAACAGCCCCTAAACCAGAGTTTTGCATCCCTACTTCTATCGCAATGGTTTTACTCGCAGCAATATCTTTTATAAAAAAACGACTTAATGTGTACCCCAAAATAAAACCAAAAAGATGCAAAAGCATAATAGCTAAAATTAAATTTAATCCAGCATTTAAAATGATCTCCTTCCCTTGTCCAATAATACTTGCAACAATCAATACAATTAATACTACCGCTACTGGAGGTGCAAATGGGGTGGCTTTCAGGGTAAATTTTGGAAAATATTGGTTGAGAATGACCCCTAAAGTTACTGGGATTAAAACTACTTTCACTGTACTGAAAAACAAACCCCAGGCATCAACTGATAAATAATTTCCAGATAAACTCGCCGTCAAATAGGGTGTTAGGATAATCCCTGCGAGGGTGGAACAAGTGGTCATTGCAACAGATAGCGCAACATTAGCCCGTGCAAGATAAGCAATCACATTAGAGGCTGTCCCTCCAGGGCAACTGGCCACCAGAATCAAGCCTACAGCAAAAAAAGGGGGTAATTGAAATAATATCCCTAAAACCCAACCCATCAAGGGCATTAAACTAAACTGAAGAAATAGTCCTAAAAGAATCCATTTTGGGGTTTGAAAAATTTGATTAAAATCTTGCCATTGCAAGGTCAATCCCATTCCTAACATAATACCTCCTAGACCATAAGTGATCCAAGGCCCTGAAAACCATGTAAATAAAACAGGGTTAATTAGCGCTATTACAGCACATAAACTTAACCATATTGGAAATAATCTCATAAACACCCGTTGAGCTTTTTATATTAATGATTACAATTTGATTATATTGTCTTTAATCATGAAAAGTAGTAACATCCTTATTACTTTCACGACATATATTCAAAGTTATATTTTATGAGAAAAGTTCTTATTGGCTCATTTTTATTTCTTTTAGGGATAATACTCTATGCCCAAGAAGTACAATTTGAAGAATACGACTTGCCCAATGGCCTACACGTAATTTTACATCAAGATAACGGAGCTCCAGTAGTTACAACCTCTGTCCTATATCATGTGGGAGGAAAAGACGAAAAAGAAAACAGAACGGGTTTTTCGCATTTTTTTGAACACTTACTTTTTGAAGGGACCAAAAACATTGGGCGTGGGGAATGGTTTTCTATAGTTGCAGCAGGAGGAGGAACAAATAACGCCTACACCACAGATGATTATACTTATTATTATGAGATCTTTCCGTCTAATCAAACCCAACTAGGTCTTTGGATGGAAGCAGAGCGCATGTTACATCCTGTGATTAACAAGGAGGGTATAAAAACCCAAAACGAAGTTGTAAAAGAAGAAAAAAGAGCCAACTTCGACAACTCTCCATATGCGTATTATCAAGATGAAGTGAAAAAAAACATTTTTGATTTACACCCATACAAACGCGCTTCGATAGGATCAATGGAAGATCTTGACGCTGCCTCTTTAGATGAATTTATTGCCTTTAGAAATCAGTACTATGTACCCAATAACGCCGTCTTAGTTGTTGCTGGAGATATAGATATTGATCAATCTAAGCAATGGATTGAAAATTATTTTTCACGGATTCCTAAAGGACCTCCTGTAGAGAGAATTGCCATAAACGAAGCTCCGATTGAAAAGGAGAGAAAAGCAACCTACTACGATAAAAATATTCAAATTCCCGCTTTAATCACCGCTTACCGCAGCCCAGAGGTGACAAACAGAGACGCTAAAGTATTGGAAATTATTTCAACATACTTGAGCGATGGAAAAAGCTCTAAACTCTACAAGAGAATGGTAGATAAAGAAAAAATCGCTTTAGAAGTTGCCGCATTTAATCTTAATCAAGAAGACTATGGAGTATATATAATCCTTGGCTTACCACTTGAGGAAAACACTTTTGATGACTTGCTTCTAGCCATCAACGAGGAAATTGTTAAAATTCAAGAAGGCCTAATTTCTAAAAGGGATTACCAAAAAATTCAAAATAAATTTGAAACAGAATATGTTAATGCCAATGCTTCGGTCGAGGGCATTGCTAATTCGTTAGCAGAATATTATGCATTTTATAGAGACACAAAATTAATTAATGAAGAGATTGACATCTACCGCTCGATTACAAGAGAGGATATTCGTCGTGTAGCTAGAAAGTATCTAAACCCGCAACAACGTTTAATACTGGACTACTTACCTACTTCAGAAAAACAATAATTTGATGATGAAAAAATTAACCTTATCCTGCTTATTTTTTTTTATCATAAGCTTTGTTTATTGTCAAATTGACCTAAATCAACAACCGTCAGCAGCTAAAGCCCCAGAGATTCAACTCGATGAACCGATTTACTTTAAACTAGAGAATGGGCTTCAGGTTTTATTGGTAGAAAATCATAAACTCCCTAGAGTTACAGCGGTTCTTAACGTGGATACTCCTCCCATTTTTGAAAGAGAAAAAGCAGGCGCGAACGCACTGTTGTCTCGTATGCTTGGAAAAGGCTCTCTAACCATTGAAAAAGATATTTTTGAAGAAGAAATTGATTTTTTAGGTGCTCGAATGAATTTTGGTGCAGCAAGTGCATCTAGCAGTTCACTTTCACGATATTTTCCTCGTGTTTTAACCATGATGGCAAATGCCGCTTTACAACCTCGCTTTACTCCAGAAGAATTTGAAAAAGAAAAAGAAAAACTATTAGAAAACCTTAAAAACGCAGACAATCAAGTTGCCGCCATTGCCAAGCGAGTGGAACTTATTATTAGTTATGGGGAAAAACACCCTTATGCGGAATATCTTACTGTAGAAAAACTATCCAACACTAAACTAGAAGATGTTACCACATTTTATAAATCTAATTTCACTCCAGAAAACGCTTATTTAATTTTGATCGGGGATATAAAACCTAATGAGATAAAACAGCAGATTAAAAATTTATTTGGACCATGGAAAGGGGGGGGGAATGTTGGTGAGCCTTTTGTTCCTGCAAAGAACGCGAGTGAATTGAGTGTTTATTTCACCGATATGCCCAGCACTGTTCAATCACAAATTGCAGTAATTTTTACAACAGAAATTAAAAAGACAAATCCCGATTATTTCCCAGTCCTACTAGCTAATCGAATTTTAGGTGGAGGAGGTCAGTCGAGATTGTTTACTAATCTTAGGGAGCATAAAGGCTACACTTACGGTGCCTATTCTTCTTTTTCGGTGCCAAAATATACCAAAGCTCGTTTTCGTGCTTCTGCAAAAGTTCGGAACACAGTTACTGATAGTGCTGTGGTTGAAATGGTAAAAGAGATTGATAAAATAAGAGAACTCCCTGTAAGTCAGAAAGAGCTCGATCAAGCAAAAGCAGAATATGTGGGGAATTTTGTTCTTGCATTAGAGCAACCTTCAACCATTGCACAATATGCGCTTTCTATTTTGACAGAAAGTTTACCCGATGATTTTTACACCACCTATTTACAAAAGATTAATGCGGTTAGCATCGAGGATATTCAACGGGTAGCACAAAAATATTTTCACCTAAATAACTCCCGCATTTTTGTTACAGGAAAAGGAAGTGAAGTTCTCGAGAATCTAGAAAAAATGGCTCCATTTAATAAAACACTTCCCATCAAATTTTATGATAAATATGGTAGAAAAGTAGAACGTCCAGATTATGATAGCTCACTAACAGAAGGAGTAGATGTAAGCAGTATTATCAATGCTTATTTTGAAGCCATCGGCGGAAAAGAGAAAGCAAAAGCAGTTCAATCGAAAAAAGAAATTGCCTCCGCCAACATGCAAGGAATGACCCTAGAAATCGAAAGCAAAAAGACCAATGCACAACAATCTTTCCTCGCCGTGAAAATGATGGGAAATATTATGCAGAAACAGGTTGTCAATAAAACCGAAGGCTATAATGAAGCACAAGGACAACGCATTCCTATGGATGCTGCGGCTCTAGCTAAAGCTATACAAGACACGTCAGTTTTTACCGAATTAACCTTAGACCCTGCTCAAATTAATCTCACTGGCATTGTTGATGTCAATGGGACAAAAGCGTATGAAATTAAAGTGAGCGAAAGCAAATCTTATTTCTATAGCGTAAATAGCGGTTTAAAAATTAAGATCAGTGAAAACCAAGAAATGGGTGGAAACACTATCACACAAGAAACTGTAATAGGCGACTATAAAGTGGTTGACGGAATTTTATTTCCACATACCGTTACTCAATCATTTGGTCCACAGAAAATAGATTTTGTCACTTCAACCATTGAGTTGAACATCTCTTTCACTGACGAAGATTTTCAATAGCATTTGAAAAAGGAAAAATGCAGAGGATTAAAAGCGTCTTTTTTAAGGCGCTTTTTTGGTTTCAGTAACCAGGTAAATACCACCTAAAATCAAACCACTGGCAAGCCATTGTATCCCTCCAAAACTTTCGCCATCTAACACCCCCCATCCTATCGCAACAATAGGCAATAGATAAGTAATGGAAATGGAAAACACCGTGGAAGAAAAAGTGAGTAATTCGTTGAATAAAACTTTGGCGAATGCCGTCCCAAAAAGAGATAAAATAAAGATGTATCCCATCGAAGTCAAAATAGTTGTATCGTTATAAAAACTGTCCCATGTAAAAGGAGAAGTCAATAAAAGAATCAATGCGGGGATACAGATGGCGATAAAATTCGCCAAAGCAATTGCCATGGGGGCAACACCTTCTAGTTTATGTTTAAGTGTATTTACATTAATAGCATAGCACATCGACGCGAGAACAACTAAAAAGGCATATCTCCCATCTCCTGTTGAGCTTAAACTAAACTCTTGTGCAACTAAGATGACTGTTCCTAAAAACCCTACTAAGACACCTCCCAGTTGTTTTTTCTTGACCCGTTGTTGAAAGAAGAAATACGCAATAATAATAGTAAATAGCGGCGTTAACCCATTGAGTACTGCCACGACAGAACTATTGATTTCTGTTTCAGAAAAAGCAAAGAGAAAAGAGGGGAAAAATGTACCAAAGAAACCCGTAAAGACCAGCCATTTCCACTGCTCAAAAGACCAACCGCGTAGACTTTTATAACCGACTAACAACAAGATAAAAGTAGTCATTAAAATGCGAAATGCACCCAGCTGAATCGGGGTCAAACCTACCAGGCCCTTTTTAATGAGGATATATGAGCTTCCCCAAATAATCGAAAGGACAATCAAATAAATCCACTTTTTAACCGCTACAGACATTCGCTATTTTTTTACAAATGTGCGCCTTTTCCATAAAATACATTATTGATTAATTCACTAATTTTATCCCATGAAAAGAATATTACTCGTTTTATTGACTTTAATCCTTACCAGCAGCTGTCAATCTAAAAAGCCAGAAACAAAAACCCCTCCTGTAAAACAAGAGGAAATCACTAGCGTCGAGGTTGCTAATGCGACCGTTTCTATGACCATTGAAGGAATGGTTTGTGCGATGGGTTGTGCTGCAGTGATTGAAAAGGAACTCAATGCTAACCCTGGTATCTCAAAAGCAAGGGTTGATTTTCCCTCAAAAAACGCTTTAATCGAATTTGATGATGCTCAAATTAACCCAAGTGGCATTATTGATATAGTCAAAGGAGTGGGAGAGGCATATTCCGTTAGTGCTTTCTCAATAGAATAAAACTTATTCTTTCCAAGCTAAACTTTCCATTAACTTGATAATGTCTTGCTCAATAAATCTTGCAGCAGGCATGATAGAGTCATAATTAGGGCGGGTATAAAAATACAGTGAGCCTACTAAAAAGTGATCTGTACTATCGGTTAGAAAAAACTGGGCTTGTGAAGCCGCTTCTCCTACGATACGAAACAAAGTACCGTAGGCACGATTGTCTGGGTTAATAAAAATCTTTTCAGGGATTTCTGCTGCCTTAATAATATGCTTGCTAGGCATTTGATAAGCGTCTGCTAATAAAGAGTCTAGATTGTTTTCAATTGAGCGGTAAGAAAGATAAATTGTCGCTCGCATCT
>Ga0233444_10000439_pt1 | contig 56966 bp, 51 predicted proteins | sample SI_124_October20_6_FD_182792 | JGI IMG/M metagenome (GOLD analysis project Ga0233444, IMG submission 182792) | Seawater microbial communities from Saanich Inlet, British Columbia, Canada - SI_124_October2016_10_MG | ecosystem: Environmental > Aquatic > Marine > Inlet | place: Canada: British... | reverse complement strand
ACAACAATCTGCATAGGTGGTATCTCTCTCAAAGGCTCAGGCTGGTTTTCACCCCAGTTTTCGCGATCCCTGACATTTAAGTAGTAAATCATAGCTGTGACATTACCTTGAGTAGCCTTCTCAAATAGTGCATTGGAGACCTTATTTAAACCCTCAGCGCGGCCCTTTTTATAGCACCCATGAACTCCGTATAAGGGAATCGCTGAATACGAGAGTGGTTTATTGAGGGATTAGTTTATCCAGACCAATCACCAGCAAACCAAGAGCAGCCGACCAAATGGCGCAGGCCAGAGTATCGCTCAAAGAGAATCTTAGGGACCGGGTTCCACTGACGCCCACCATCATAGGCACCAGACTTCTCACCGCAGGAATCAGTCGGCCAAAGACAACTGCCAATGCGCCGTGCTTTAGTATAAAAGCCTCAGCGCGCTGGAATTCACTCGCCCGTTTTTGCGCAAACTCAGTGTGATGGATTTTAGGACCAAACCAGCGCCCGAGATAAAAGCCCATATGGTCTGAAAGACAGGCACCGGCAAAGGCGAGAGGAATTATCTGGGCAAGGCTGACCAGCTGCTCGGTATAGAGAAGAGTAGAAACACTCAGCAAAATAACCCCGGATACCAGCAAACCAATGCCCGGGCATGCCTCAAGAAATGCCAGCAGCGGAATACTCATCCATGCATGCTGCTTATTGTTGGTGAGCCAGCTTAATATTAAATCGTCGATAGGTTTAGCCCTGCTATTTAAATCTCATAGATGATAACAGACTATATCCGATACAAAGCCTGGGATTGCCTGATATCTGTTTACGCTGTGGGTATAAAAAAGGGCTGCCTGCGCAGCCCTGATTTAATTAACCGTCAAAATTGACTTAGGAAAAGTCAGGATTTGAGGGGTCATATAACAGCTTGGCATTGTGCAGCTCTGGATTATTACAGGTCATAGCTGACTCAAGGGCTGCCTTCGCATCACCGCCCGTGGCCATCCAAGCTTCATTGCCCGCCTGCATAGCTTCCGGAGTTGAGTGGAAGTTTCCGAAAAATAGATCCACGGAATCATCCGAGCCGGCATTGCTGGCATAAATACCATAGGCATAAAAGTCTACTGTTGAGGCATCCAGGCCATCGAGCCAGCCATTGTACTGGGCAACTGCCCCGTCGACATCTGCCATGGTCTTGCCTTCATTGAGGTTGCATGGCGCATAGGCGGCAAAAAACTCACCTGACTCACCCAGCTCGCCAAAGCCGTAGGGGTCGCGGGCAAAATGGAAGTCCCAGGACACTCTATTAGCTTCATCGCAGGTCATTACAGATTGATATTTAGTCGACCAGGCTTGAGCAGCTTCACTGGCGGCCCATTGCTGCCACCCTGCGTCTGCAGCTTCTTTCGTGGTCCACTGCAATTCCCACCAACCATTGGGGAACTGATTGTTTTCACTCGCCGGCTCATAGCCCCAAGCACCAAGAATATCCCCAGGTAATCCGGCAGCGCGCCATTCGGCCACCATCTCCTCAGCGGCCTCTCGGCTGTAATCATCGCCACCGGTGCAAGGAATAAATTCATTATAAAAAGTCTGCCCGACAACACTGAACAGGACCTCTTGCTCTTCTACTGTAGCCTGGGGCACATCTGTGCCTTTATCTGTCGAACAGCCAGCCAAGACTAGTGTTGCCAAAATACCAATAATCAAATTTTTCATCTTAGTTCCCCTTGTTATATTGTTATTTATTGTCTTATTCGCTTTAGTATACAAACAGCTGACACCGCGATACAAGCGCCTATGGCTGGGTAGCCATCGCCATAAACTCTGCCACTATAGGATCATCCAGCTTTTTCTTAAAACAACAGAGCCCAAGATCAAAGGGAGGAATGCTGGTATCAGGCAATATTTCAACCCGATCTTTGACCGGACTATTATCCACTACCACAATAGGTGAAAGCCCAATACCACAGCCCAGAGCCACCATACTCACCAGAGCCTCCTGCCCGGAAACCTGGGCATAGACATTGGGGCGGCCCCCATATCTAAGCCTGAACCATTGCTCAAAACGCTTTCTGGCAACACCATGCTCGGGCAAGATAATCGGCATGTTGGCCCAGTCAATCTCGTCTGCCTGCAGCGCCTTTTGCACAGCGCAATTAATAGCTGGGGCGGTAATGGCCAATGGCACAGTGGCAATCGTCTGGAAATGAATGCTTGAGGGCAAGTCGTCAGGCCGCGCCGCAATCGCCAGATCTACCTTTTGGCTTTTGATCTGCTCAATGCCCTCAGCGGCATCCCCCGTATCTAGATTAATATCGATATTGGGATGGGCGAGGCGGAACTTTTCCAACAGTGGCGGCAGATAGGAATAGGAGGCGGTCACCGAACAGTAGAGTTTTACAGACCCGGAAAGCTCAGTCTGCGACTGATTCAAGGACTGCTTGAGGGAGGCAAAGTTCTCAATCTGCTGATCGGCATAGGCCAGCAACTTTTTGCCCTCGGCCGTTAAGAGTACCGAGCGATTATCGCGAATCAATAATTGACTACCGAGCTGGTCTTCAAGACGCTGAATGGACCGGCTTAACGTTGAGGGGCTAATGTGACAGGCGGCAGCAGTGCGACCAAAGTGCAGACTGCTGGCCAAATGTTTAAATAGCTCTAACGATCGAATATCCATAACTGCACCATAGCCATATCAGGATACTATTGCAAAAACTGCAACATGATAATGCGCATATATCGTTTTAAGCAATGATAATAAAAGCGTACAATGCCGTCCAAACCAATCAAAGCAACCCACCTTTAGCAGGTGGCCGGAGATAACAATGGCTAATTACTTTAATACCCTCAGCTTGCGCGACAAGCTCACCCAGCTCGGTAAATGCCGCTTTATGGATCGCGACGAATTCACCGATGGCTGCAATCTTATCAAAGACTGGAATATCGTTATTATTGGCTGTGGCGCACAGGGTCTGAATCAGGGCCTAAATATGCGTGACTCCGGCCTGAATATCTCCTATGCCCTGCGCGAGCAGGCCATTACCGAGAAACGCCAGTCTTTCCTCTGGGCTTCAGAGAATGGCTTTACGGTTGGAACTGCAGAAGAACTGGTTCCAGCGGCGGATCTGGTACTTAACCTGACCCCGGACAAGCAGCACACCGCGGCAGTAACAGCAGTTATGCCGCTGATGAAGCAAGGCGCTACTCTGGCCTATTCCCACGGCTTCAATATTGTTGAAGAAGGCATGCAGATTCGACCTGACCTGACTGTGGTTATGGTTGCACCCAAATGCCCGGGCACAGAGGTGCGTGAAGAGTATAAGCGCGGCTTTGGTGTTCCCACGTTGATCGCCGTGCATCCAGAAAATGATCCCAATGGTAATGGCCTGGCCATCGCTAAAGCCTATGCCTCCGCCACAGGTGGTGACAGAGCTGGTGTTCTGGAGTCTTCCTTTATTGCCGAAGTTAAATCTGATCTGATGGGTGAGCAGACTATCCTCTGCGGCATGTTGCAAACTGGCGCGGTGCTGGGTCATCAGCAGCTGCTGAACCTGGGTGTTGATGCGGGCTATGCGCGCAAGCTTATTCAGTATGGCTGGGAAGTGGTCACTGAAGGGCTCAAACACGGCGGCATCACCAATATGATGGATCGCCTGAGCAACCCGGCCAAAATCAGAGCCTTTGATATGTCCGAAGAACTCAAAGTGACTTTACGTCCGCTGTTTGAAAAACATATGGACGATATCATTGAAGGTGAATTCTCTAGAACCATGATGGTTGACTGGGGCAATGATGACGCCAACCTTCTGAAGTGGCGCGCTGCGACTGCCGAGAGTACATTTGAGCAGGCACCAGATTGCGACACCGAAATCACAGAGCAAGAGTTCTATGACAAAGGTATCTATCTGGTCGCTATGATCAAAGCCGGTGTTGAACTGGCCTTTGAAACTATGGTTTCCTCTGGCATTATCGAAGAATCAGCCTACTACGAGTCACTGCACGAGACGCCACTAATCGCCAACTGTATTGCTCGCAACAAGCTCTACGAGATGAATGTGGTAATCTCTGACACAGCAGAATACGGCAACTATCTGTTTACCCATGCCGCAGTGCCACTGCTGCAAGATCACGCCAACAGCCTGACTCTGGAAGATCTCGGCGGCGGTTTAACCGACAGCTCTAACGCAGTAGACAATATTCGACTGATTGAAGTAAATGACGCGATTCGCGACCATGATGTAGAAATCATTGGCCACGAGCTTCGCGGTTATATGACTGATATGAAGCGTATTGTCGAAAACGCTTAAAGGATCGCCAACAGATAAAGAGCCGAAAACTCTTTAGGCTAAAAAAAACCGGATTGTCGCTAAGCCCAATCCGGTTTTTTTGTCTCTAAAAAGAGCCTGAAAAGCTAGCCCCTATGGGACAGCAGCGCCTTAATCATCGAGATAGTCATCAGTGCCATCACCAGAGAGAATGGCAGCGCACCAATAATCATCGCCGAGCGCAGAGCATCCATACCCCCAGCGGCCAACAATACTCCCACCAGCAGAGCAAAGATCACTCCCCAGATAATCACATGGGCCGCCTGCTTCTGAGTCTGGCTGCCACCAGAGGCCAGAGTATTAATAATCAAAATACCGGAATCTGCCGAGGTCACCAGAAAAGTCAGCAATAAAGTCACCACCACCACAGACAGGGCAATAGCCAACTCTGGCGACAGCATTAGATTAATGGTTTCAAATAACTGGGCAGAGATATCCGCACCCACAATAGCCCCCTGTGCCACACCGCTGAGCTCAAGATCAATGGCAGTAGCGCCCACAAAGCTAAACCAGGTCAGACAGATTAATGAAGGGATAATCATAGCGCCCAGCACATACTCACGCACTGTGCGGCCACGGGATACCCGAGCTAAAAACAGACCCACAAAGGGCGCAAAAGCAATCCACCAGGCCCAGTAGAAAATATTCCAGGCACCCTGCCAGCTCTGCAGTGCAGCCCCTACCTCGGTATCCGGATCATTCCACACTGTGGTAGACATGGATGGCAGAGCAATCAGATAGTCCCAGATGGCGTAGCCAAATGATTTAATCGCAAAGGCCGTGGCGCCAAACAGGATAAAAAACAGCACCAGAAACATCGACAGACCCATATTGATATTGGATAGCCATTTAATACCCCGCTGCAAACCAGATAGCGCAGATAGGCAAGAGGCGCCGACAATAATCACCAGGCCCGTTATCTGGGCCGCCAAAGTGGGCTTGCCCGCGCCATCGACAATCCACTGCATACCGCTGATATTAAACATACCAGAGGCAAACTGGGATACACCGTAACCAATGGTCACCCCCAGGCCAATCAAGGTCGCCAGAATGGCAGCAATATCCACCAGATGACCCAGAGCGCCAGACATGGAGCTGCCAAATAGCGGCTGCAAGCCGGTGCGAATGGTCAGCGGCAAACCTCGGCTGTAGCAGAGATAGCCCAGAGACATACCCACCACACCGTAGCAGGCCCAGGGAGTTAACCCGTAATGGAGCAGCGCCCATTTGTAGGCATTGCGCACATTGTCGGCATCCATACCAGCGCTAAGGCCCTGAATAGTGTCGGGATTACTGGCAAAGTGAAAAATAGGTTCGGCTGTGGAATAGGTCAGCATGCCAACTCCAATACCTGCACCAAACATCATAGAGAGCCAGGTAAACATAGAGAATTCTGGTTTTTCACCGGCGACACCCAACACCACCTTGCCGGTGCGCGGCCACAGCGCCAAAAACAGGCAGGCCAGGGTAAAGAATGCGGTGACATACATATACCAGCCACCAAAGGAAGAGGTTGACCATAGCTGCAGAGCCAACAATTGCTCGCCAGCGCGCTCTGGCGATAGCCCAACCCAGCCAATCAGCGCAATAATAAGCACCTTGGGAAAGGCTGCCACAGTGATATTAAAGCCCTTATAAAAGCCCTGGTCTTCGGTTTGAATAGATACTGACTGATTAGCCTCCACTGCCCAACTCCCCCTTTTTATTATTGCGATGTCTGTGACATCTTTATGTTGGCAACCAGTGGATGTTAGAAAGCGTTGTTGTTAAACGGTGCTGATAAGCTGGAAACCTCTAGCTAATAGACAGTACAGCGTTCGCAGCGTTTCATCAACACTGATAGCGACATCGGTTTACGTGAACAGATAGAAATTCGAATACGAAGACAGGAGCGGAGAAAAATGGGCAGGCCCGGAGAGATTACCGGGCCTGCCGACAAATGCAGTGAGTTATCCTAGTTTTGGTCTGCACCACGTAGCGCATACCAACCGATATAGATGTAGCACAGCATTGGGACGATAAAGCTCAACTGAATACCGATGCTGTCAGCAGCAACACCCTGCACCAACGGTATTAGTGCACCACCAACAATCGCCTGACAAACCAGGCCAGAACCTTTACTGGTCATCGAACCCAGACCTTTAACCGCCATGGTAAAGATAGTTGGGAACATAATAGAGTTGAAGAAGCCCACGGCCAAAATCGACCACATGGCAACGTCACCAGTGCTGTTCATGCTGACGATAATCATAACGATCGCGATTAACGCATTGATGGCCAGGTACTTGGTCGCTGCGATGTAGTTCATAAGCGCGGCACCCACCAGACGACCAATCATGGCTGCACCCCAGTAGTAAGCGACCATTTCACCAGCTTCTGCTGAGCTTAAACCAGCGATAGAGCTCTCGGAGAAATAGTTAACCAGGAAGCTACCAATAGAAACTTCGCCACCCACATAGAGGAAGATAGCCAGTGCGCCCAGTACCAGCGGGCGGTGGTTCCACACTGAATCACCGGAATCATCTTCCTTAGTCTCAACATGGGCCAGAATCGGCAGGCGGATAAATCTGAATACTGCCGCTGCAGCAACCAGCAGAGCACCAATCATAACGTAGGGCATCTGTACGGCAGAGGCATCAGCCGCAACTGCACCCAGAATAAGAGCCGAACCCACAATAGGACCTACAGTAGTACCAAAAGAGTTAGCAGCCTGAGCCAGATTCAACCGGCTGGCAGCGGTCTTCTCAGGCCCCAATGCTGCAACATAAGGGTTGGCGGCAACCTGCAAGATAGTAATGCCGCTCGCTAGAACAAAAAAGGCAAACAGGAAAAGAGCATAAACATGAACTTCTGCAGAGGGATAAAACAACAGACAACCCGCAGCAGTTGTTAGCAGACCGAGCACAATACCCTGCTGATAACCAACCTTGTCAATCAGCTTTCCGGCAAATGGAGATACCACAAAATAAGCCCCGAAGAAGCAGAACTGCACCAGCATCGCTTGGGTGTAGTTAAGGTCAAAAGACTCTTTCAGGAAAGGAATAAGAATATCGTTAAGAACAGTAATAAAGCCCCAGAAGAAAAACAGGCAAGTCATTGCGATAAACGCGAATGTCTGTGTTCCCTGTTCCTGACCCTCTGCCACTGTTGCGCTTGAACTACCCGAAGTTGAACCTGCCATGCGTACCCCCTAATAAATTGAATTTATAATATTTATCTCTAGCCGATAAGACTAATTTGACTCAGCCGGCAATACAATAGGGGTAGTGCAACATTGGGCACTTAGGTCGCAAGATAATGCTGTTTGGTCGCCTTTATTTTAAATAACTCAAACTATTGAGTCTCAGACAGCATTACATGCATAACCTGCTTTAGCCCATCGTGCAATGTGCGAATCTCGTTGAGATTATGGGGATCACTGATCCAGTGATAGACAATACCAATAACTGAGGCACTAAACTGATCAGCAATCAGCTGAGCAGATGCCGAGGGCGGGACCACATTTGCGGCAATACCCTGCTCTATCCAGCTAATAACATCGGCGCGCCTGCGATCGTGAATCCCTGCAATCACCGGCTTTAAGCGGGACTCTGGTGTGAGAGATTCAAACCACAATCGGTAGAAAGCCTCCACATGGCGCGGCGCCTCTTCACAAAACTTGCTGTGGGCATCCAGTGCCGCAGCGATGGCATCATAGCCACATTTGCCTCTGGTCACTGCAGTTAACTCAGCGAGCCATTCATCACCCACGGAACGCAGCACAAAATCAAACAGGCCTGCCTTATTGCCAAATCTGTACCCGGCCAGACCGCGGGAATATCCCGCTTTTTCACCCACATCTTTTAATGTGGTCTGCTCGGCACCATGTTCAACGATCAGATCAATGGCAACCTCGAGCATTTTTGCATCGGAGATTTCCTTGCGCTCAATCTGAGTGAGGCGAAGAGCTTTGGCCATAATATTAAGTCCTGTGGGTTCCGCAGTAACAGACAATGCTTACATATTGCGGCGGTACTGACCACCTACATCAAACAGTGCATTGGTTATCTGTCCCAATGAACAACAGCGAACCGCCTCCATAAGTACCTCAAAGCCATTATCACCCTGACGTACTGCATCCTGAAGCCTCTTGAGCATAGCCTCAGAGGAATCTGCATGCTGACTGTGAAACTCTCTCAGGCGCACAATCTGGCTTTTCTTTTCATCGTCGGTAGATCGAGCCAACTCAATTTCCACCTCAGTCTCTTCAGCCTCACTGAGGAAGGTATTCACCCCTACAATCGGCAGCGAGCCATCATGCTTCTTATGCTCATAAAACATCGACTCCTCCTGAATTCTGCCGCGCTGATAACCTGTCTCCATAGCACCCAGCACACCACCACGATCAGAAATTTTCTCAAATTCCTGCAGCACAGCCTCTTCCACCAGATCAGTGAGTTCATCAATAATAAATGCGCCCTGACTGGGGTTTTCATTTTTCGCCAGACCCCATTCCTGATTGATAATCAGCTGAATGGCCAGAGCCCTGCGCACCGACTCCTCGGTGGGCGTGGTAATGGCTTCATCATAGGCATTAGTGTGCAGGCTGTTGCAGTTATCGTAGATTGCGATCAAGGCCTGCAGAGTAGTGCGAATATCATTAAAGTTCATTTCCTGGGCGTGCAGAGAACGGCCAGAGGTCTGGATATGATATTTCAGTTTTTGACTGCGGGCATTGGCACCATAGCGGTCACGCATGGAAGTGGCCCAGATACGCCGCGCGACCCGGCCCATAACTGTGTACTCTGGATCCATACCATTGGAGAAGAAGAACGACAGGTTGGGAGCGAAGTCGTCAATATTCATACCTCTGGCCAAATAGGCTTCAACAAAGGTAAAGCCATTGGACAGCGTAAAGGCAAGCTGGGAGATCGGGTTGGCCCCAGCCTCGGCAATATGGTAACCAGAGATAGAGACAGAATAGAAATTGCGAATGGCCTTATCAATAAAGTACTGCTGCATATCACCCATCATACGCAGGCTGAATTCTGTGGAGAAAATACAGGTATTCTGACCCTGGTCTTCTTTGAGAATATCCGCCTGCACCGTGCCGCGCACCCGCATCAAAGCATTGGCACGCAACTCATCGTACTCTGCCTGGTCGGGCTGGCGCTTATGCTCCGCGGCAAACTGATCGACCTGCTGGTCTATCGCAGTATTTAAAAACATCGCCAGAATCGTTGGCGCCGGACCATTGATGGTCATGGATACCGACGTCATAGGGTCGCAGAGGTCAAAGCCATCGTAGAGCGCCTTCATATCATCCAGCGTACAGATGGACACACCCGCATTACCGACCTTGCCGTAAATATCCGGACGCTCATCTGGATCCCAGCCATAGAGGGTTACTGAATCAAATGCCGTGGATAGTCTCTTTGCGTCGCTATACTCCGACAGCGCCTTAAAGCGTCGATTGGTTTTAAAGGCATCGCCCTCACCGGCAAACATGCGCGCCGGATCTTCACCTTCACGCTTAAAGGGAAACACCCCGGCCGTATAGGGAAACTCACCTGGCAGATTTTCCAGCATCAACCACTTTAATAAATCCCCATGGTCCTTCATGCGCGGCAGAGACACCCGTGAAATTTTATTACCCGACAGGGACAGACTATTAAGCTTGGTGATGATCTGCTTGCCATTGGGCAGCACATCAACTTTTTCATCACCGGAATAGGCCTCAACCATAGCCGGCCAATTCTCCAATAACTCAGAGGCCCTGATATCCATGCTCTTTTCCCGCAATGTAATCAGCTGATCAATCTCAGCAGGCGCATCGGCACCTGAATCACTGAGCATAGCCTTGGCACCAGACAACTGCTGCACTTCCCGCGCCAGATTAGCCTGCACTGCCACTTGACGGTGGTAGTCGCGGACCCCGGCGGCAATTTCTGCCAGATAGCGCTGGCGATCTGCCGGCACGACCACAGATTTTTCCGAGGACGTGCGAATCGTTACAGGGGACAGATGCCGTTCAAATTGACCCAAACCTCTGGCCTGTAGCAATGTGACCAACTCCTGATAGGCTGCGGTAACACCATCATCATTAAACCGAGATGCAATGGTGCCGAACACCGGCATAGTATCGGGCATCTGAGTCCAGGCCTCGCGGTTGCGCTGCATCTGCTTGCACACATCCCGGTAAGCATCTTCGCTGCCTTTGCGATCAAACTTGTTAATAATCGCCAGCTCGGCGTAATCCAGCATATCAATTTTTTCCAGCTGGCTCTGGGCACCAAACTCTGGGGTCATCACATAAATTGGCACATCAACATAGGGCACAATGCCGGCATCACCCTGACCAATACCAGGGGTTTCAACCACTACCAGATCAAAGCCGCCCAGGCGCATTGCACTGACAATATCTGTGAGGGACTCAGGCACCTCACCTGCCGCTCCTCTGGTGCCAATAGAGCGCATATAAATATTCGGAGAATAAATTGCATTCATGCGAATGCGGTCACCCAACAGGGCGCCGCCGGTCTTGCGTCTGGTCGGGTCAATCGCCAGCACTGCAATCTTTAACTGGTCTGCGCTGTCCTGACGGAAACGGCGAATTAATTCATCGGTCAATGAGGACTTACCTGCACCACCTGTGCCGGTAATTCCCAACACAGGAACGGTATTTGATAAAAACTGCGCCTGCTCCCGCAAACTCTTTAGCTGCTGATCATCAAGCTCATTGCGCTCGATAGCAGTGATAAGAGCCGCCAGATTACGCAGACCGCCATCGGCAATATTAAGATCTTTGGACTCAGTGGTTATCGGCGAACCAGAGTTGAGAGAACAGCGCTCAATCATGTCGTCGATCATGCCAACCAGGCCGATATTTTGGCCGTCATGGGGCGAATAAATGCGTTCCACACCATATTCCTGAAGCTCGGCAATTTCAGCGGGGACAATCACCCCACCACCACCGCCAAATACACGAATATGCTCAGCCCCAGCTTCTTTAAGCAGATCAATAGCATATTTAAAGTACTCAACATGGCCGCCCTGATAGGAACTGATGGCAATACCCTGAACATCTTCCTGCAATGCAGTTTCCACCACCTCCGCCACCGAGCGATTGTGGGCCAGATGAATCACCTCGACGCCAGCGCCCTGAAGAATACGGCGCATAATATTGATTGAGGCATCGTGGCCGTCGAAGAGACTGGCCGCCGTGACAAAGCGCAGCGGTGGAGCATTCTCCTGAGGATCTGTGTCTGGTGCAGATGCGTTATCTAATTTGGCTGAGGACTTGTTCATAGTAGCTCCGGTCATTAAAACCGCCGCCAGCTTTACCACTGGCAGCAAAAATTTGGTCTTCACGAGCGACATCTTAATAATCTTGCTTGTTACATGCAAGTAAGTTAATTGACCACAAAAATTCAGGTCGTTTTAGCGGGGCTAATTAGGGGGGATTAACTTAATTCAGCTTCGGCATACTGATAATAATCAGCTATGGCCAGTCCTGCAGCGACACTGGTAAAAGGATCATGCTCCACCACTTTGCCGGCAAACTGATTGTCGAGAATATCCTTAACTGCGGGAATTAATGAAGAACCGCCAGTGCGCAGTACCAGATCTATATCTCCGGCCTGATAACCGGCCTTATCAAGAATCCGCGAAATGGCCTGCTCAAATTCAAATAGCAACGGCGAAATCATCGCCTCAAAATCCCAGCGCTCCACCTCGACCTGAATATCTATCTCCGGAATATCCAGCACCGCGGACTCCTGCACCGACAACTCAGCCTTAAATGCCTTAATGGCCTCAAAAATTTGATAACTGTAATTCTGCTGAATCAAATCATAGAGCCGCTTGAATTTATCTGCGGCAGCATCGGATTGGGCCATGCGCTGCATCACTGGCGCAGTGTATTTATTTTGGTTGAGCATATAACTGATTGGCCAATTGATAAGCAGCTCTTCATATCCACCAAATGGAAACAGGGTATCCACCTCTGCCCCGTCCACCACCCGGGTCCAGCGCTCACCCTTGCCCAGCAACGGAAACACCAGTTGGCGAAAAATCGTCTGATCAATCCTGTCCCCACCGAGGGCAATACCATGGGTGGCCTCGACCTCAAAGGTTGATCCGCTGCGGCGCAACACACTGAAGTCCAATGTGCCGCCACCAAAGTCTACCGTCAGCACCAACTCATTATTGCTGTGGGGGAAATTGTGCAGATAACTCAAAGTCGCCGCTGTGGGCTCCGGGCAGAATGACTGCTGGGTAATACCCGCATGGCCATAGGATTCTCCCAGCCGCTCCAGAGCAATATTATTGCGCTCACTACCAGAGCCTTCAAAATTGACCGGATGGCCAATACAGGCATGGTCAACCCCTCTGCCTGTGGCCGCCTCCAGGGCCTGGCGAATACCCACCAAAATAGGAGTGATCAGGGCCACCAGGCGAAACGATCGCTCAAAGATTGCAATGCGATCAATTAAGGTATTGCCCAGCAGTCTCTTGGTGCCGCGAAACAGACGGCCAGGCAGGCTGCCATCATTAAAGGCTTGGCCATAGACCTTATTTGTATCAGACTCTCCGGGGCCGCCCATGGCACTCTCGCCACCCCCAGTGCCGCTGCGTGCCTCACCCAGCAACTCTGCGCTCAGCTCAACCTTTCGACCTCTGTTACCACTGATATAGTCACTGATCGCCTTCTGCCCAATCGCCGAGACATACTGTCGATCAATATAATTGGCTGAGGGCATAATGCTCTGGGGCTCGGCCAGCTTCACCAGCAGCAGCTCTTGGCCATCATAAATTGCAGCTGCGCTGTTACTGGTACCAAAGTCGATACCAATGCCCAGTCTGGCACTGGGTCGTTGAGAATATTCCTGCATGAAAATATCGCTGAAAAACCTGTGATTGATGATTGTTATTTTAATCTATTTGAGCTGAGTCAGGGACATCAGATGATGATTATTTGTTTAACAGAGTTTCCTCAGTGAATTATTGCAACTACAATCCGGGCAAAACAAAAATACAAGAAGGTTTCTATGAGTAACCCAGCATCCGCCGTTATTGTTGGTGGCAGCCATGCCGCCGTGCAATTAATGATCAGCCTGAGACAATCTGGTTGGGACGGAGATATCACTGTGATCAGTGAAGAACCCTATATGCCCTACCAGCGCCCTCCTCTCTCCAAAGCCTATCTGGCCGGTGACAGCAGCGACGACAAGCTGGCTCTGCGCGCGCCGGCAGTTTACGAAAAACTCAATGTGAACTTTAAACTGGGTCTGGTGGTTACCGCCATAGATACAGTAGATAAAACAGTCGAGCTGAATAATGGCGAGACTATCGGCTTTACCAAGCTGGCGTTATGCACCGGCGCCAGAGCCCGACCATTGCCAATTCCCGGCGCCGACCTTCAGGGCGTTCATTACCTGCGCACCATGGATGATGTTAAAGCGATCCAGCAATCGGCGACGACCGCAAAGACGGCTGTGATTATTGGCGGGGGTTATATCGGCCTGGAAACTGCCGCTTCACTCACTAAACTGGGCGTTGCGGTCACTGTGCTGGAAACTGAATCGCGCCTGCTGCAGAGAGTGGCCTCAGAAACAACCTCGGATTTTTATCTGCGTCTGCATCAGGAACAGGGCGTTACCATAAAACTAAATACCCTGGCCTCCGCTCTGACAGGTGAGGGATCTGTCTCAGGGGTTGTCTGCGCCGATGGCCAGACAGTCAGTGGGGATATGGTTATTATCGGCATTGGTGTTATTGCCAATACGGAGTTGGCCTCGGCCGCAGGACTTGAGGTAGACAATGGAATACTGGTTAATGAATTTGCCCAGACCAGCCACCAGGATATTGTGGCCGCCGGCGACTGTACCAATCACCCCAATTCGATCCTTAAAACCAACCTGCGCCTCGAGTCTGTTCCCAATGCCACAGAACAGGCCAAAGCGGCTGCCGCCAGCATCTGCGGTATCGAAAAACCCTATGCCGAGCTACCCTGGTTCTGGTCCGATCAATATGATGTCAAACTGCAAATTGCCGGCATCAATCAGGGCTACACAGACGTTGTTATCAGAGGGAATAACAGAAGTCGCAGCTTTAGCCTGTTTTATTTGCAAGACAACAGAGTATTAGCGGCCGACTGTATCAACCGGCCCAAAGATTTTATGCTGACCAAAAAACTTATCTTGCAGGGCAAAGCAGTCGATAGGCAAACCCTGGCGGATGAAACAATTGAACTGAGAACATTGATACAAGGATCATAAAGTTGTCTGGCCCAGGCCACTGATTACAGCGTTTAAACTAAGGGGCAAGCTGCTGGACGCTGGGGAACCTAAACTCTAATTAACCTCAGACTGAGCAAAGGCCTGTCTGGTTAGATTTTCCAGACTACCGTCCTGATGGACAATGATATTGTCCTCAATGCGAATACCACCATAGGGCAAAAACTCGTCAATCAGGGACCAATTGATTACTCCAGCATGTTCTCCTGCTTTGAGTCTGTCCAAAAACGCGGGAATAAAATACAGCCCTGGCTCGACCGTGTGTATCTGATTGGCCACCATGGGCGAAGCAGCTCGAAGTTTGGGATATTTTTTGTGCGGAGGAATAATATCCCCCTGAGCATTGGCAAGCTGACTGCCTTTGTCATGCACATTACATCCCAGATGATGACCCAGACCATGTGGATAAAATGAGCCCAGGATCTCTTTTGCCACTGCCTCTTCCGGTGATAGCTTTAGCAAGCCAAATTCAACCAATACCTCGGCGATTTTGTGTTGCGACAGCACATGCAGGTCAACCGGACTCTCATCTATGCCGCCAGCTGACACCAGTTCCTGCTGCTTAATATCCATCAAGGCAATCATGGCGGCGAAATCACAACCTGGATCATAGGCATAGGTGCGGGTGATATCAGATGCATAACCATTGACCTCAACCCCGGCATCAATCAAAAAGCTGCGCGGTGGCTGAGGCTGCTTAAATAGATTGTGGTGATGGAGCACAGCGGCATGTTCATTGACTCCGGCAATAATGCCATAGGGCATTTCACTCTCGCGACAATCACAGGCAGCCAGATAGGCAGCTGCAATCTGCACTTCGGAGGCACCGGCCATAAACGCCTGCTGAGCTGCGCGATGAGCAGGAACAGCACGGCGGTTGGCCTCGCGCACAGACTCCTGCTCGTAGAGGGTTTTGCCCCGGCGCTGATAATCAATTTGGTGGAGAACAGCCTGCGGGTTCCAATGCTCTGCGACCACGCCCAGCTCATTGGTTTCATTGATAAATGCCGTAGCTCCATCGATGAGGATTTTTTTAACCTCCTCAATACTTGAATATTCAATAACCTCAAAGGCCTGTTCAAAACCTGCTGGCAGGCTTTCAGGCGCTGTGTGCCAGATATCTTCGACAGTCAGCAAAAACAGGCGCGGTTTCTCTCTATCTCTGGTGATCTGCAAATAGCAGCCCGCTCTGGTAGCCAGCGGCACCCACTCCCTAAAGTACGGATTGGCCTTAAATGAGTACGCCATATCATCTTGAAATTGCATTTTGGTTTCGCCAGAACCAATAACAAGTTCAGGGTAATCTGTAGCGTTGAGAATGGTCTGAAAGCGCGCAGTTTTTTCGCCGATATGGCGCTGATATAACAGCGCCAATTCATGGTTATAAGCTTGCGGATCTAGCGTTGAAAGCTTGGTATCGATTGGCTGAAACTTACCCATATTAGGCTTTGCCCTTAGCTTTTCTGTTGAAATAAAACATAATCATAGACCAACTTAGGCACCTCTGATAACCCCTGCTTCTGGATCATTAAAGGTATCTCGATCAAGCAATCCCTCACTGTTGGCGACCACGGTCGTGACCATGGCATCACCGGTAACGTTAGTCGCAGTGCGGGTCATATCCAACAGCCGGTCCACACCTATAATCAAACCGATTCCCTCCACCGGAAGGCCCACTTGATTGAGTACCATTACCAGCATCACCAGACCCACACCAGGTACGGCGGCAGTGCCAATAGAGGCCAGAGTAGCAGTCAATACCACCGTTAAATAGCCGTCCAGCCCCAGGCCGATATTGTAGGCCTGAGCAATAAATACTGTGGCGACGCCCTGCATAATCGCAGTGCCATCCATATTAATAGTTGCACCAAGGGGTACAGTAAATGAGGCGATACTATTGTTAACGCCCAGACGCTGCTCAACCGTGCGCAAGGTTACCGGCATGGTTGCACCGCTCGATGCAGTACTAAAGGCCAGAGCCAGCGCAGAGCGCATTTTGCTTAAAAAGGTTCTTACACTGAGGCCAGTGAAAAACTTGAAAATGAGAGAATAAACACCAAGGCTGTGCAGTAGCAGCACAAACAATACGGTAAAAAAGTACTTGGCCAGACTCAAAATCATGCCAATACCGACATCGGAAAATAGCTTGGCTAACAGGCAGAATATGCCATAGGGCGCCAGCTTCATCAGTATCATGACCATGGTCATAATAATTTCATTAAGATCATTAAAAAACTCGCTGATTCGCTGCCCTTTTTCACCAGATTTAGAAATCGCAAAACCCATCAACAGGCTGAACACAATGACCTGCAATATGCTGCCATTGGCCATTGACTGAACCGGGTTGCTGGGGAATATGTTAATAATAGTATTTTTCAGTGGTGGTGCTTCTTTAGCCACAAATTCGGTTGCCATAGCCAGATCAATGCCGACACCGGGGCGAACAATCACGGCCACCATAATCGCCAGAGCAATAGCCAGAGCTGTAGTGGTCATATACAGAGCCACAGTTCTGGTGGCAACAGCACCCATGCGCGAATTGTTACCCAGTGATGAAACACCACAAATAAGGGAAACAAAGACCAGGGGCACAACCAGAAGCTTTAATGAGCGCACAAATATCTGTCCAACAGTGTCAAACAGGCCATCAACCAAATATAGGTCCAACCAGGTTTGCACAGCCACTGGCAGCAGATTGCCGCTAGAGATGAAATTAAGAAGGGCCCCCATAAGGAGGCCCATTAGCATAGCTACAACTATTCGCTGAGTCAGACTCATAATGTAATCCTGTTACCTTATTACTAGATTGTTATAAGCCTACTCAGCTGTGTTGCTCAGAAGCTGCAGTTAGCTCTCAAGTACCAGGAACCACCTTCATAGTTAGCCGCAGTGCGTCGTGGATATTGCAGACCTGCACTCATGCGGTTAGCGTTGGGGGCATCAATGTCATCAACATATTTGTCGAGGATATTTGAGCCACCAGCAGTGATTCGCAGATTTTCGCTAACATCATAACCCAGTTCGAGATCAAGATAGAAAATCCGGTCGATCGAGGCTGAAGGATCAGACTCTGCCCCCACTGCCTCTGAACCACCAGAGACAAAGTACACATGATCTAATCCCTCTGGTGAGCGCTGAATCAGGAAATCTGGCAAGCTCTTCCCCAGGTTCTGAGGTAAAAAGCCCATGTGGGCAAAGGCAACGCGATCCAGCTGCTGCTTAAATGACTCAATCACTCGCTCTTAGAAATGCCCCAGCCAGGACACTGCGGCAGCAGTAAAACTCGACAGCCGCGCGGCAGCCTCAAAGGTTCGTAAGGCATTTAGCGGCGGCAGTTTTCTGGACATAGCTGACCTTTCTGATTTTAGTCTCGATAATACAGCGTTGCAGGCACAAATAAACGCCATTTACAGACAGATTTCAGTGATCCAACAATATACAACTGGCGTAACAATGTTTAAGGTAGCAATAAGCAGTGTAGGCATGTTGAGAAAAACGATTGATACGCGAGACAAAAACGCACCGGCGCAAAATAGAGTTGCCGTTTTGAACTCCTCAGAAAAGCGATCAGACCAGTGGAGTCTGCTGCTTATTGCTGTAGGTGAGAACCGCGATCGCCAGGCGTTTGCCAAGCTTTTCAAACATTTTGCGCCTTTATTAAAAAGCTTTGCCCAAGCTAGCCGCCATGAAGGCTGGTTTCCAGGGTTGAGTGAAGATTTAGTTCAAGAGGTGATGATAAAGGTTTGGCAGAAAGCCGCCGGGTACAAACCGGAGAAGGCCTCAGCAACAACCTGGATCTACACCGTAGCGCGCAACTGTCGGATCGATATGCTGCGCCGCAAGAGTAATACCCAACACCTTCCCCTGGAAAATGAAGACTTCTGGCACGAGCCAGATGAAGAGACACCGATTTCTTTACTGCGGCAAAAACGCAGTGAGGACAAACTGCAAAACAGCCTCTCTCAACTGCCCAGAGAGCAGGACGAGATTCTGCGCAAAGTGTATCTGGAAGGAAAATCACACGCCGAGGCGTCCAACGAGCTTGGTCTGCCCTTGGGTACAGTCAAATCAAGAGTGCGATTAGCGCTTCAGAAGATGCAAATTCTGGTGACACCAGAATATCAGGACGAGTTACACCATGAATAATAAACTAACCCAACATCCAGACAATGCAATGCTGGTGGAGTTTTCGGCAGGAACTCTGCCAACAGCTGCATCAATCTGTGTTTCCGCCCATCTACACTTTTGCCAGAAGTGCCGCGCCGAGCTGCTGCGCTTGGATCAGGTAGGATCACAGCTAATGACAGAGGCCGAGCCTGCTGACGTTGATGACAGCCTGTTTGACAGCGTTATGGCTAAGATAGAGAAAGCTGAGGCGGCGCCCCCTGAGAATATTGATCAAAAGAGCGATAATGGATTTCCGTTTTCGGTTAACCGACTATTAAACAATCCCGCCCATCGACCAATCTGGAAACGCATGTCAGGCTCAGTTGATGTGGCGCGGTTTAAGACCGGGCAATCCGACTACGAAGTGGCTCTGCACAGAATCTGTGCCGGCGGTAAAACCCCAAAGCATGATCACCAGGGCACTGAGTACACAGTGGTACTCAAGGGCAGCTTTTCTGATGAGCGTGCCGTGTACAACGAAGGGGATTTTTTAGTGAGGCAGCCGGGCGATGTCCATCAACCCATGGGCGCTCAAAATGGTGAGTGCATTTGTCTGTCAGCGCTGGACGCACCCATCAAATTAACTAATCCTCTGGGATTCTTGATGAAACCATTATTGAGAATCAACCCAATGTAAACAGTTTCTACCCCATAGAAAATCTTAGTGAGACCCTTATCACCGCGCGCAAGCGCGGTTTTTTTTTGCCTGGCCTAAAGGCGAATATTGATACCCTGATCAGCCATATACTGCTTGGCCTCTGGCACTGTATGTTCACCAAAGTGAAAGATACTGGCAGCCAGAACCGCATCAGCCTTGCCATGAATAATCCCATCCACAAGATGCTGCAGCTCACCGACACCGCCGGAGGCTATTACCGGCACATGCACTGCATCGCTAATCCTTGAGGTAAGCTCCAGATCAAAGCCATTTTTGGTGCCATCGCGGTCCATGCTAGTCAGTAGAATCTCTCCTGCTCCATAGGCAGTCATTTTCTCCGCCCATTCAATGGCATTAATGCCAGTGGGTTTGCGCCCACCATGGGTAAATATCTCCCAGCGCGCTTCATCGCCCTGCTGCACCTGCTTGGCATCAATAGCCACAACAATACATTGGGAGCCAAAGCGCTGAGCGGCCTCAGCCACGAACTCCGGATTGTGAATAGCCGCAGAATTGATTGCCACCTTGTCGGCACCGGCATTCAACAGATTGCGAATATCCTGCAACTCCCGCACGCCACCGCCCACAGTCAGGGGAATAAACACCTCCCCGGCCATACGCTCAACAGTGTGCAAGGTAGTATCTCTGGCCTCGTGACTGGCGGTAATGTCGAGAAAGGTAATTTCATCGGCGCCCTGTTCATTATAGCGACGGGCCACCTCAACAGGATCTCCTGCATCGCGTATATCGACAAACTGCACACCCTTAACCACACGCCCCTTGTCCACATCGAGACAGGGAATAATGCGCTTGGCCAGACCTGTATTGGCAATTTCAGTCATTCGTCATCACTCTTGAACATGTGCCCCAATTTGCCCGCTTTAGTGGAAAGATACTGAATATTGTGGGGGTTACTGCCAGCCTGAATAGCTTCCCGTTCAACCACATTAATACCCAGATCTTTAAGTGCATTGATCTTGCGGGGGTTATTAGTCATCAGCTTGACCTGTCGGACACCAAGGTGCTCTAGAATAGGCGCACAGATAGAATAGTCACGCATATCAGCACCAAAGCCCAGTCGCTCATTTGCCTCAACCGTGTCCGCACCCTGATCCTGAAGATTGTAAGCGCGAATTTTATTCACCAGCCCAATACCGCGACCTTCCTGACGCAGATATAAAATCGCACCGCGGCCCAGTTCGGAGATACGCTTCATCGCTTCCTGCAATTGCTCACCGCAATCGCAGCGCATGCTTCCCAGCGCATCGCCAGTCAGGCATTCTGAATGAATTCTGATTAACAGTGGCTCATCAGCGGCACAGTCACCCATGGTAATAGCAATATGCTCTTTACCTTTAAAAGGGTCTTCAAAACCATGGATATCAAAAGTGCCCCAGCGGGTGGGTAACTTTGAAGATTCGATAAAGCGAAGCACCAAACAAACTCCGATGAATGATTTAACAATAGGGCGCTATTGTAGCCGCAACCTGTTCTCAGTGCAGGTTTTTACGCGGGTTTTGTGCCCTTGGCTTTTAGTTTGAGGAAGAGTTTAGCTCAGCGCTTCCCGAGCAGTAGCCTCGGGAAATCGTTTCGAATCACGCAAATCATAAATTACCCGGTATAAGCAGGGCACCAGTACCAGAGTAATGGTTGTGGCAAATACAATACCAAAGCTCAGGGATAGGGCCATGGGAATCACAAACTGGGCCTGTGTACTGGTTTCAAATAACATGGGCAACAAACCCACAAAGGTGGTCATAGTAGTTAATAAAATCGCCCGAAAACGCTTTTTACCCGCTCCCAGCAGCGCCTGATCAATGGAATCATTATCACTGCGCCCGCGATTGACAAACTCCACCAGTATCAAACTATCGTTAACTACTACGCCAGCCAGAGCGATCAGGCCAAAGATCGACAGCATGCTGATCGCCACATCAAACAGCACATGACCAATCACGGCCCCGATAAAACCAAAGGGAATAACAGACATAATCACCAGAGGCTGAACATAGGACTTTAATGGCACCGCCAATAATCCATAAATCAAAAACAATGAGGCAGCAAAACCGATAATCATGCGCTCCATCAGCTTGCGCTCCTCTTCACTGGCCCCGCCCAGACCGAACTTAAGGCCCGGGTATTTAGCCAGCAACTGAGGTATATGATTTTCGGTTAAATCACTGATCACTACTCCACTCTGCACCTTGCTGGCGTCCGCATCTGCACTGATGGTGACTGTGCGCGCACGATCAATCCGGTTAATTGCTGTCAACCCCAGACCCAGCTGAATATCCGCCACCTCATTAATCGCCACAGACCGACCATTAGCCGTGCGGATATACATTTCCTCCAAGGTCGCCAAGGATCGGCGGTCTTCCAAGGGATAGCGCACCATCACTTTGACTGTATCCGCACCCCGCTGCAGCCGCTGCACCTCCTCCCCATAGAATGCCTGACGCACTTGCCGCGCCACATCACCCAGAGTAATACCCAGCTGGCTGGCATGGGGCTTGAGGCTAATCAGCACCTCGCGACCACCGGCTCCCTGACTGTTATAAATATCAAACACACCATTGTATTGGCCGAGTTTGGCTTGCAACTCCTTGCCAGCCTGAGTTAACTGCTCTGGGTCAGAGCCAGACAGGGTCAGATTAATCTTGGCGCCGCCACCGGCGTTAGTGCCGGCAAAATATCGCTGCTTACGCACATTGGGCAGAGGCCCAACCTCGTCACGCCAGAGTTTTTCGACTTCAAAGGCACTAATGCTGCGCTCTTCTGGATGGGTCAGGGACATCATAAATATCGCCTGAGTATCGGACTCAGTATAAAAAATCAAATGCTCAAACAACCCTTTATCCTCAGGATATTCCGCACGGTAATTAGCATCCATCTGATAAGCCGCCGCCTCCACTCTGCCAAGAGTCTCGCGCATAATTTCTACTGAGGTGCCATCCTGCATAATAATCTGCGCCTGCACCCCATCCCCTGGCACATTAGGGAAGAACTCAAACCGGGCAATACCGGCACTGACCGCATTAACCGAAATAATAAGAATCGCCATAAAACTAGCCAAGGTGGCATAGCGATGTTTGAGACACAGCCGCAAAAATGGCTGGTAGCGGTTATCGATAAATTGAGTAAGGCCCCCAGCGATCTTGCGCTGCCAGCGCTCTAAAAACGCAATGCGCGATGTCATTGGACGCCCAAGGCGCAGGCCCACCAAATGGGAGGGCAAAATCAGCTTGGATTCAATCAGTGAAAACAGCAGACAGAGAATCACCACCACCGCGATGGCCTCAAAGAAAGGTGCCGCAGCGCCGCCGACAAATAGAATCGGAGCAAAGGCAGCCATGGTGGTCAACACGCCAATAGTGGATGGCGTAGCCACCCTTTTAGTCCCGGCAATCACCGTTGCAACTGAGGCGCTGTAGCCAATATCCTTATCCGACGCAGAACCAACCGCACTAAGTTTTTGCTTATAGTCTGCTTTGGCCTCGGCAAAAATACTCTCGCCAATAACAATGGCGTCATCCACCACAATACCCAGTACCATAATAAAGGCGAATAGGCTCAATACATTAATGGTCACCGGATAGGGGTTAACCGGCATCAGCCAGAATGCCCCCAGAAAGCTGACAGGAATACCTGCCATCACCCAGCCGGCCACATGCAGATTGAGGAATAGCACCAGCACAATTGCCACCAGCACTGCACCCAGCGCAAGATTTTCGACCATCATGTTGAGACGGCCACGAAGATGAAATGAGGTATCAAAGAACTCATCAATCACCAGCCCCTGAGGCAATGTCTCACGCTTCTCGGCAATATACTGCTTAATGCGATCACTGATGGTGAGAATATCCTGCCCATCGGTGGCAAAAATACCCAGATTAAAAGCAGTCTGGCCATCAAAGCGCACCATGCTGTTAGTCTCGGCAAAGCCATCCCTGATACCGGCAATTTCCCCCAGCAAGAGTTCGGTACCATCTGGCTGACTGCGTACCACCAGATTGGCAAATGCCTCACCGGTGTAAGCCTTGCCCTGGGTACGTACCAGAATATTGCCCTGAGCAGCCCGAATCATTCCCGCCGGTAGATCAATGGATGAATTGCGCAATACATTGGCCACCTCGGCCAGGGTGAGATTAAACTCTCGCAGTCGATCCTCTTTTAGCTCGATGGAAATTTCATAATCATCGACACCCCAGAGCATAAGATTTTTTATTTCGTCTAGTAGAAGTAATTCATCACGCATTTCCTGACCCAGCCGCTTGCGAGTGCGCTCATCCATATCTCCAGCCACTGCAATACCCATAACCCAGCGAGTTTCAATAATAGTCATTTTCTGGACTGTTGGTTTTTCCAGGTCATCGGGGAAGTTCACAATACTATCAATGCGATTCTCCACCAGCGATATCATCTCTTGAATATCTTCATTGGATTCAATTTCAAGATTGAGAACGGCCAGATCTCGACTGGCGATGGAGGTAATTTTTTTAATCCCCTTAAGCCCCTGCACGGCGGACTCCATAGGCAGGATAACGGCCTTTTCTATCTCAACCGGCGCTGCACCGGGATAGACAGCAGTAATTTGAATCTGATCAAGTTCACCCACAGGGAACATCTCTTTGCTGATATTGCTGGCGGAAATAAATCCGGCAGCAATAATTAACAGCATGAGCAAATTCGCTGCAACCGGGTTTCTACTAAACCAGCCGATCAGCCCATAACTATCATTCACCATCGAACAGTGCTCCCTGGGCTCTAGGCGCTTCAGGAACAATGGCGGCTAATTTAGTTCTTTCCGCGGCCACTTTCATCCCTTCAATAGGCACACCTATAGTGCTGACAATAATCTCAGCACCGTCATCAATCCCTTCGTCAATATCACGACTCAGATAATAAAATTGCTTATCAGCATAAATAGGCTCGATGGATTTCAGCCGCAATCGTTGATCATCATCTACCAGGGCAATCTTGCTGCCCTCAAGCAGGGCATGGCGGGGTACCGCAAAAACATTAGCAATAGACTTCCCATCAATAATGGCTGTAACAAAGGTACCCATCAATAGCGGGTTTGCATTGGTTCTGTCGCCACTGTTGCGGGCATAGGGATCATCTACCTGAGCAACCACATAAAGCGATCGATTGACCTTATCAATAACCCCTTCGGAACGAACCAGCCTGGCATCCCAGCGCTTTTCGGTGCCATGCGCTGACCCGAGCAATGTCACCTGTAGATGATGCTCTCGATCCGCTTGAGAGAAGCTATTCATCATAGATAGATCACGTTTGGTCAGGGGCAGTCGCACCTCGGCAAAATCAATGGCAAAGGTTTCGCCCAGATTAGTGCCCACAGAAACATACTGACCAATATCCACAGCCTTGGTCGACACCATGCCAGTATAAGGCACCCGAATCGCGGTTCGCTCAAGCTTGAGCTGAGCCTGAGTGACCTCGGCCTCCGCCTGAAGAACATTGGCACGGGCCTCCTCTAAATAGGGTTTGCGCAGGGCTAATAATGGAGCTTCCTCAGCTGGGCGGCCTGTCATGGCCCATTCTTTTTCCGCCTGGGTGGCGCGGGCGCGCTCAAAGGTCAACTGGGCATTCATGCTAATTAGATTGGCGTTGGCTCGTTGCAAAGCTACTTTGTAATCTGTGGGATCAATCTGCAGTAGCAGATCCCCAGCCTTAAAAGTGCCGCCAACTACAAACTGTGGTGACACATGCAAAACAGTGCCTGATACTTCAGACGTCAATAATGTCCGAGTGCGGGGCAATACTGTACCCTGAGACTGCACCGAAAGGTTGGCATCTGCCGCCTGTAACAATTGGGTTTTGACCACCAGCGCTGTGTCCGGTGATTCTGCTTTAAGTGGTGGGGGTTTAAGCAGGTTCATTGCGATTGAAATAACAACTGCGGCGCCAATAATCGCGACTGGCAATAATTTCCTAAACTTCCTTTTCAAGAGAGGATTCCTGTCCTTGGGTGATTATCTGTCCTAATCCTAGACAGATATATTTAATCGAAGGTCAATAGGGCTTACATAGCAAAACCCTGCAGTAACTATAGCACCTGCAGGGACCTTCGTTAGGGTTTAGTTAACGGCTTCCGTCAGGCGCTGGCCTGGGGCTCAGGCAAGTAACCCAGCAGCTTGGCCACAAACAGTGCGATACCAATGATCACCAGTAACAGACTAATAGCCAAAAACAGTGCCATGGACATAATGCCAATAAAGACAGTGAAATAACTCGCGGCCATCAACAGAGGAAGCAGTAATATGCCACTGACAAAGCGGTGATTTCGTTCCACCACCAAATAGAGACAGGGAATCAGCAGCAGGGTGATCGTGGAGGCAAACAGAATACCAAAGCTCAGTGACAGAGCCATTGGAATAACAAACTGCGCCTGCACGCTGGTTTCAAACAGCAGTGGTAGCAGACCCACAAAGGTGGTCAATGTAGTCAGTAAAATGGCCCGGAATCTCTTGCTGCCGGCTTTGATAATCGCCTGCTCCGGCGTCAGCCCTTCAGCCTTACCTCGATTGGCAAACTCAACCAGGATCAGGCTGTCATTTACCACTACACCAGCCAGAGCAATAATTCCAAATATCGACAGGATATTAACCGACATATCAAACAGAATATGGCCAATTACAGCGCCAATAAAACCAAAGGGAATCACGGACATAATCACTATGGGCTGAATATAAGAGCGCAGCGGCACAGCCAGTAGTCCATAAATCATAAATAGCGCAGCCAGGAAGCCAATCCCCATTTTGAGATAGTACTCACTCTGCTCCTGAGAGCTGCCACTTAACCTGAACTCAACACCTGGATATTTTTCCAGTAACTGCGGCACAAATTTAGTCCGCGTATCAGCCACAACATCGCCACTTTGAACTCTGTCCTCTTCCACATCTGCGGTAACGGTCAGAGTGCGCTTGCGATCGAGTCGGTCAATAGATGTAAGACCCAGCCCCAATCGAATATCTGCGACCTGGGCAATTTCGACAGCCTCGCCAGTGGCAGTTCTTATAAGCATATTTTCCAGAGTTGCAATGGAGCGACGATCTTCGATCGGGTATCTGACCATCACCTTAATTGTGTCTGAATTGCGCTGAATTCTCTGCACCTCCTCACCATAAAATGCCTGCCTAACCTGAATCGCCACATCCCTTAAGCGCACACCCACCTGACTGGCGTAGGGTTTTAATTTAATAAGAACTTCTTTGCTGCCAGAGCCCTGGGAATTATAAATATCGTAGACACCGGGAAACTGAGTCAGATACTGCTGCAGTTCCATACCCGCTTTGGTCAGTTCATCCGGGTTGGAGCCGGACAGGGACAGACTTATCTTGGCCCCAGAGGGCCCCTCACTAGCGGAGTAGCGCTGCTCACGAACATTGGGCAACAGGCCCACATCCTGACGCCATAAGCGGGCAATCTCAACAGCACTCACTGAGCGATACTCAGCTTTGGTCAACACCAGTCTAAAGCCTACTTTGACATCATTGCTGACAAAGAAGCCCACATGCTGGACCAGACCATCGCTATCTGGATTCTCATCCCGATACTGCTGGTCAATCTTGTAAATGGAGCTCTCAATAATATCAATGGTTTCATCGAGACTCTCCTGAGAGGCCCCGTCCTGCATAACGATATTAGCCCGCACATCATCTCCGGGCACATTGGGAAAGAACTCAAATTTGGCAATGCCACTGCTGGTAGCGCCCAGAATAATAATCAGCACCCCCAGAAAACTGGCAAGAGTCAGGTAGCGGTTCAGCAGTGCTTTTTTCAACACAGGCTGGTAAACATTCTCGACAAAATATTCAAGCCCGCTGGAAACCGCGCGCTGATATCTGGTGACAAAGCCCAGCCGACCCGAGGGCTTCTCGCCAAACTTCAGGCCCACAAGATGTGAGGGCAAAATAAGTTTGGATTCAATTAGCGAGAACGTCAGACAGAGAACAACCACAATACCAATCGCTTTGGTAATGCCGGCAAAGCTGCCACCAATAAATATGATTGGTGCAAACGCCGCCATGGTCGTCAGTACACCAATGGTCGATGGAGTTGCCACGCGCTGAACCCCCCGCACCACTGTGTCTACAGAGGCTGAGTAAACTCCCATATCCTGCCCTGACAGGGCCTGCTGCTTATAGTCCGCCTTGACCTCGCTATAGACACTCTCACCGATAACAATGGCATCATCCACCACAATCCCGAGAACCATAATAAATGCAAACAGGCTCAGCACATTGACCGTAACATCCCCCAGGGGCATCAACCAAAATGCGCCAGCAAAACTAACCGGGATACCCAGTATTACCCAGAATGCCACTTTTAGATTCAGGAAAAGACCCAGCACCAGAGCAACCAGAAAGCCACCCATCAACAGGTTTTCGGACATCATGGTCAGACGGCCATTCAAGTAATAGGCCTCATCATTAAACACAGTGATGCTTACCCCATCAGGCAGAGATTTCTGTTTTTCTGCAGCATAGGCATGCACAGCCTCACTGATATCCAGCAGGTTCTGCCCTTCCAGAGAGAAAACCCCCAGAGTAAACGAATTTTTGCGATCAAACCTGTTGGTGAAGGTACTCTCGGTAAATTCATCTCTTACATTGGCAACATCCGAAACCAGTAGTTGGGTACCATCTCTATTGCTGCGGAAAACAATATTCTCAAAGTCACTGCCGTAATAAGATTTGCCTTCTGTTCTGACCAGGACATTGCCGTTTTCAGTGCGGATCATTCCCGCCGGAAGATCCAGAGACGAAGCGCGAACCGCGTCCGCAACTTCATTAAGAGTCAGATTCAGCTCTTTAAGCCGATCCTCTCTGACCTCGATAGATATTTCGTACTGACCGGCACCCCAAAGCTGTACCTCTTTTACCGGGGGCAGGGCCAGCAGTTCATCATAGACCTCATCGCCCACCAGCTTCTTCTGCCGCTCGGTCATTTCGCCATAGACTGACACGCCCAGAGCCCATAGATTCATTTGTACCCGCTGTACCGTAGGCTTTTCCAAGTCATCGGGAAGGTTAGTGATGCCGTCGATACGGTTTTCAATCTGGGTCATCACCTCGTTAATATCTTCGTTGGGTTCAATTTCCAGCCGGATAGAGGCCATGTCCCGCTTGGCTTCAGAGGTTATTTTCTTAATCCCCTGCAATCCCTCAAGGGCAGATTCCATTGGTAGAATAACGCCCTTTTCAACCTCTACTGGCGCTGCACCCGGATAAGGAGCAAGAACACTGACCATGCGAAGTTCAGTGCGGGGAAACATCTCTTTACTGATATTGCTCAGGGACAGAGCCCCGGCAAAAAATACCAGAATCATGATTAGATTGGTGGCTACCGGGTTTCTGGTAAACCAGGCTATAAGCCCTTTGGTATTGGCCTCAATCACTGCTCTGCACTCGCAGTGACATTATTTTTCACCCTCAGCTTCAAACCCTCTATCGGGGTTCCCAGAGCGCTGGTGATAACCTGATCACCATCCTTCAGCCCAGCGGAAAGATAATAGTAGCGATCATCACCAGAGGAGACGGTCACCGGAACAATTTTCAGCAGGTTATTGTCAGCCACCAACCCTACTCTCGAACCCTCCAGAAGAGAGCTCCGGGGAATTTTAATAATATTATTCAGCACCCTGCCCTCGATTGAGGCTTTGACAAAGGTGCCTACACGCAGAGGGACTTTCAAATCACCACCGCCTGCAGCCAGGCCATAGGGGTCTGCCACTCTGGCAACTATATACTGCGAGCGATTGAGCTCATCAACCACACCTTCAGAGCGCTCAACCGTAGCGGTCCAGAAACTGTTAACCCCATCCACGGTGCCACTGAGCAATACGCTCTTGTTGGATAATTGAGCTGGGGATGACAACCCTTCCATGATGCGCAGATCACTTTCAGTGAGGGGCAATCTGACCTCAACATAGTCAATCGCAAAGGTTTCGCCAATACGGGAGCCGATGGTAACGAACTGGCCCACATCGGCAGATTTTTTCGACAGCATGCCCCCATAGGGCGCCTTGATAACGGTTTTATCCAGTTTGATCTGGGCCTGCCTGACTTCTGCCTGAGCCCTCAGCAGATTAGCTTCCGCTTCCAGCAGATAGGGGCGGCGCAGCGCTAATTGCGGCGCTTCTGATTTGGGGCGGCCAGTCATTGCCCATTCTTTTTCAGCCTGGACTGATCGCGCTTTTTCAAGCTCCAGCATCGCTTTGGCGCTTATAAGTGCTGCCTGTGCCCGCTGCAAGGTCACTTCATAATCCGTTGAATCCAGCTTCAGCAGCATATCCCCAGCTTTGAATGTACCGCCTACAACAAAGGCATCTGCAACTTCCAGAACAGTGCCAGAGACCTCTGACACCAATGTGGTTCTGGTTCTTGGTTGCACTATGCCCTGGGACTCCGCGCGCATGGCTAACTGGGCGCCAGCGACAAACTCTGTCTTCACAGCAATCGCCGCTGCCGGCTCTGCGGCCTTGTCCGTATCTGGCTTCAACACATTCATCATAATGGCTATAAACAGTGCGGCCAGCACCACCACTACGGCTTTAAGTTTATCGTTCACTGAATATTTCCCTTTATTATTATGAGTTGCCACAAGCCGATAATTTGGTCTACAGCTAGCTTAGCATCCACCAATACAACAGCCAGCCACATCCCCCTGCGGCCAGTCCTGCAACAACATCGTCGAGCATTATGCCCAGCCCTCCAGAGACCTTTTTGTCCAGCCAGCTAATCGGCCATGGTTTTAAAATATCAAAAATCCGAAACAACACAAAGCCTATGAACATGGATACGTAACTGAGGGGCAGGAAGGTCATCGTTACCCAGTAGCCAACAAACTCGTCCCAGACAATACCACCGTGATCATGAACTCCAAGTTTCTCTGCCGCTGCGCCACAGATAGCAATACCGGCGATAGCTGAGATAAGAATAATTAGCAGAGACATTGGCTGAGACAGGTGGGCCAGCAGCAGCCACAGCGGTACCGCTGCAATGGTGCCCATAGTGCCGGGCGCTTTGGGTGACAGACCGCTGCCAAAGCCAAACGCCAGCAACAGAACTGGTGAACGTACAAGCTCTTTAAAACCGGGATTAGTTGCTGAAATGGTCAAACCCTCCAATGCTGTCTTCCACCGGTTGCTGATCAACAGTAACCAGTTCCCCTGAATCACAGGACTGGGTTATCTGACCTATCATTGTGGCCATTAGTTTCCCCTCGGCAATCCACTGATCCACTATTATTTTATTGTTTGCAGAGAGGGTAAAACACAGCTGATACTCATCCCCTCCTGTCAGTGCCCAGTTCAAATAATCGGCCTCCGACATCTCTCTCAATTGCCTGTGTATGGGCAACCATTGAGCAACCAGATTAGCCTTTACACCACTGGCCAGGCAAATATGCCCAAGATCAGCAACCAAGCCGTCTGATATATCAATACAGGCACTGGCGATATTCCGCAGTGCAATACCTGCCTCAATCTGCGGCTGGGGCCGATAGAACCGTGCAAGTAACCGCTCACTATCTTCAGTCACCTTGTTTGCATTGGCCTTAAGCATGTTTAAAGCCGCTGCACCATCAGCCAGCGTGCCTGTCACATAGATCGCATCCCCCACCAATGCACCATTGCGCTGCAAGGCTTGGCCAACAGGCACTTCACCCAGCATGGTAATACTAACCGCCAATGGGCCCAATGTCGTGTCACCCCCGACCAGAGCAATATCAAATTCTTTTGCCACATCAGCCAGACCAGCACTAAAGCTCTTCAGCCACTGGTTATTGGCCAGATGTTTGGGCATTGTCAGGGCGAGGGTAAACCATTTTGGTGTTGCGCCCATGGCGGCCATATCGCTGAGATTTACGCACAGCGCTCTGCTGGCTATCTGCTCGCCACTGGCATCCGCGGGGAAATGCACCGACTCCACCAAGGTGTCACTGGCCATCACCAACTGAGTATCTGCACTGGGATTAATCAGAGCGCCGTCGTCACCGATACCCAGCGCCACTCCCCGTTGACCGGTGAGGTCCTTGAAGTAGGTCGCGATAAGCTCAAATTCGCTGGGTTGATCGCTCCATGGCGTGGACAGGTTGGCGCCCTCTCTGGCTTGTATCAGTTAATTTAGCGGCGTTTATTGGCAGCCACTTCAATGCCACGTTTATCAATCGCCACTTTATCCAGCACGCCATTAATAAACTTAAAGGCATCCGTAGGGCCGTAGGTTTTAGCAAGATTAACACCTTCGTTAATCACCACCTTGTAGGGCACTTCGATGCTGTAGAGCAACTCATAGCTGGCAATACGCAACACGGCTCGGGACACCGGATCCAGCTCTTTGTTTTCTCGATCCAGGTGGGGGGTATAGCTGCTATCAATCTCGGCCAGGTTCTTCGGCACACCGAACAAAATATCGTGAAACAGACTGCTATCGACCTTGGCCATATCATTGTCGACATGGAATTCAGCTTCAATATCAATCAGATCCGTACCGCCCACATCCCATGAGTAAAGCGCTTGTACCAGCAGTCGTCGCGCCTTCTGTTTTTGCTTTGGTTTTGACATAGCTAGTCGGCACTCTGCATCTGCTGAAATACCGCCAGCATCTCAAGGATGGTCAGAGCGGCTTCTTCACCTTTATTTTCTTCGTTGTCACCAGAGCGGTCCAAAGACTGCTGCAGGTTGTCTGTGGTCAACAGTCCAAAAGCAACCGGCAGGTTTTCATTTAGACCAACCTCGCCAATGCCTCTGGTTGTTTCAGAGCAGACATAATCAAAATGCGGGGTATCTCCGCGAATCACGCAACCCAGAGTAATAATTGCATCAAAACGGCCAGTGCGCGCTGCATGCTGAGCTGCCAGGGGCAGTTCAAAGGCGCCGGGCACACGATACTGTTCTACTGAGTCACCACTGATATTGTGACGGGCCAGCGCACGCACGGCACCAGCAAGCAAGCCATCGGTTATCTCGGCATTCCAGCGCGCTGCAATCACAGCAATACGCGGATTGCCCAGATTAAAGTTGCCTTCTTCAGGCCTAAATTCGCTCATGATTAGTTCCTGTTACTCGCTATTCGCAGTCAACGTACTCTACAACTTCAAGATCGAAGCCAGAGATACCGGTAAATTTAAACGGTGCGCTCATCAGTCGCATTTTGTGCACGCCCAGATCCATCAAAATCTGCGAGCCAGTTCCCACTTGCTGATAAACCACCTCTGAGGCGGGCGGTGCCTTATCGCTGTTGGGATTGAGGATCATTTCAATACTGTGATCAATATCTTCGGCACTCTCTGGGTAGTACAACAACACCAGGGCTCCGCGACCTTCTTTGGCGATCGCTTCCATCGCTTTGGAGAATGACCAGGTGTTAAACCCCTGGTCAGATTCCAGCGCCAGAATATCTCTGGCTGAGCGGTTGATATGCACGCGCACCAGCGGTGCATCGCCAACGGCGACATCTCCCATCACCAGGGCAAAGTGCTTTTCGTTGCGGGCATTGTCCAGATAGGTTTTGAGCGTGAATTCTCCGTACTGCGTTTTTACCTGCCGATCGCTGATGCTCTGGGTAGTTTTTTCTGTCACTAGCCTGTAGTGAATCAGGTCGGCAATGGTGCCAATTTTAAGCTGATGTTTTTCGGCGAACACTTCCAGATCATCGCGACGGGCCATGGTGCCGTCATCGTTCATTATTTCGACAATCACTGCTGAGGGTTCAAAACCGGCCAGGCGGGCAAGATCACAGCCTGCCTCGGTGTGGCCTGCACGGCTTAATACTCCACCGGGCTGGGCTTTCAGGGGGAAGATATGTCCAGGCTGGACTATATCTTCCGGCCGGGCATTTCCGGCGACGGCGGCCTGCACTGTGCGAGCGCGATCTGCGGCGGATATGCCTGTGGTCACTCCCTCTGCAGCTTCAATTGATAGGGTAAATGGTGTGCTGTGGCTGGAGTTGTTGCTGTCGCTTTCTACCATCATGCCCAGATTGAGCTGCTTGCAACGCTGCTCATTGAGAGTCAGGCAGATCAGGCCGCGAGCATAGGTGGCCATAAAGTTAACATCTTGGGGCCGCACCATGGGCGCAGCCATCACCAGGTCCCCTTCATTCTCGCGATCTTCGTCGTCCATCAGGATGACCATTTTGCCCTGACGGATATCTTCGAGTAATTCTTCTACTGTGTTTAGTACCATTTTCTCTTCTCTTCCGGTGTATTGCTTGTTGCTAACTATTTTTCATTGATCCGCTGCTTTATCACCCAGTAGCAGTCGCTCTAAATAGCGAGCCACTAAATCTACTTCCAAATTGACCTTGGTGCCCACTGCATAGCCCCCCATCACGGTATGGGTCATAGTATGGGGGACAATATTTAATTCAAACTCTGAGCCTTCGACTTTATTGATGGTCAGGCTGGTACCATCCAAAGTAATTGAGCCCTTGTGGGCAATGTATTTTGCCAGATCGCGTGGTGCGCGAATGCGAAAGCGCCATGATCTTGCGTCTTCTTCCAGAGAAACCACTTCCCCAATGCCGTCGACATGGCCGGAAACAATATGGCCACCAAAGCGATCACTGGCCTGCATGGCTTTTTCCAGGTTGATACGGCTGCCGGTTTTCCAATTGCCGATGGTGGTCAGATTTAATGTCTCTACTGATACATCCGCTATAAAGCCTTCACCGGTCAGTTCGACGGCGGTTAAACAGGCCCCGTTGCAGGCGATGCTGTCACCAAGCTGGACATCGGCCAGACTCAGATTGCCGGTGCGGATCGTTAGCCGTACATCCCCTCCGCGCTGTTCTAGGTCTGCGATATCGCCGATGGCGCTGATAATTCCTGTAAACATATATAAAACCTTTTCTATCTATTCGAAGCGAGGTGCACAGGTTGAGGCAACCGAGAGGCTGCCACAACCTTAATCTAACATCGGCTTTCTAAATGCCGTTAAAAAAACTGAAGCATCTACCGGACTCTCAGGTTGAGAGCTGGGAGAGAACTTCGCTATGCCCAGGATGACAAATTAATTCCGTCTGATCGGCTAAGAATCAATAATCCTTATCCGGATACAACGTCACCCTGATATCCTCACCAATCTGACGAATATCCCTAATCGACAACGCCAAATGAGCATCAATCGTCTCAATCGGCAAATTAAACATTGGCCGGGCCTCATTGCCAAATAGCTTCGGAGCCCAATAGCACACCAACTCGTCCAGAAGACCCTCAGCAATAAACGCCCCGGCAAGCCCAGCACCGGCCTCCACCAAAACCTTGTTGCAATCCCGTCCAGCCAACTCCACCAACAACGCCTGCAAATCAATATGCTCACCCAGCGCCGGCAAAAAAATCACCTCAGCACCAGCCGCAGTTAAAGCCTCCGCTTTTGTGCGCTGCTCAGCGCCATCCAGAGTTGCCACAACAGTTGCACCAGGCTGACTGAACATCCGCGCCTCAGGTGACATCTGCAACCGGGAATCTACCACCACGCGCAGTGGTTGTCGCAATGGGTCTACGACGCCAACGTCCTCATTGGTTATACGCACAGTGAGGGACGGATCGTCCATCAATTGCGTACCTATACCAGTAATAATTGCACAGCAGGTCGCACGTAAACGCTGCACATCCTGTCGCGCCGCCGGTGTCGTAATCCACTGACTCTGACCACTGGCCATCGCCGTTCTGCCATCCAGACTGGCAGCCATTTTGACTGTTACCCAGGGCGTGCCCTGCTCCTGGCGCTTAATAAAGCCAGAGTTTATATCTCTCGCCTGATCTTCAAGCAGACCAACATCCACCTCAATACCAGCATCCTGTAATTTTTTAATCCCGGCTCCAGCAACTTGCGGATTGGGATCCTCACCGGCAATTACCACACGGGCAATACCTGCAGCGATCAGCGCATCGGCGCAAGGGCCGGTTTTACCCTGGTGACTGCAGGGCTCCAGAGTGACATAGGCCGTAGCACCGACAATGTTGCCAGCGCTCTGTAATGCCTCGATCTCCGCATGATTGCCCCCCGCGGGTCTGGTATAGCCCTCAGCCACAACAGCGCCATCCAGAGCAATAACACAGCCGACCGCAGGGTTCGGCGAAGTGGTGTAGCGCCCCTTGGCCGCCAATTGCAGTGCGCGGGACATCATTTCTCGATCAGTGCTGCTCATTAGCCCTCGGCCGCATCTGGCTTAAGCGCATTTAAGCGGTTGAGCTCATCCTGAAATTCACTGAGATCCTGGAAACTACGATAGACAGAGGCAAAGCGCACATAGGCTACCTCATCCAACTCACGCAGCTGGCGCATTACCTCCTCACCAATGGTTCGGGAAGACACTTCGCGCTCGCCAGTGACCTGCAAAAAATGTTTGATCTGGGAGAGAGAAACTTCGATTTTTTCAATTGGAACGGGACGTTTTTCCAACGCGCGCTGCAATCCTGCGCGAAGCTTATCCTCATCAAAGGACTCGCGACTGCCATCAGTTTTAATCACTCGCGGCATCACCAGCTCGGCCAGCTCATAGGTGGTAAAACGCTCACTGCACTCCACACATTCGCGACGGCGGCGAACCTGGCCGCCATCGGCGACCAAGCGGGAATCTACAACCTTGGTGTCATCAGCATTACAGAACGGACAATACATAGCGGCACTTCAAAATTTTGGGCGCTCATTCTACCATAAGATCACCCATTTAAAGTGCCTTTCAAGCGGCCTGATTTTATTCTCTAGGGGCGGTCCATAGGTGTCACTTTGACATCATCACCAGAATGAATATATTTGGTGCCCACGGCAGAAAACAGGGTGCGATGCTTGGGCCCATCGATCTCTGGGTCCAGGGATTCATAGCCGCTATCGCCGGGGTATAGACAGAGAACCTGACCCTTAAGCTGACAGATTCTGGGCGTGACCTCATAGGGGTCGCGCACTGCCAACTTCTCACAGACCTCAGCCGCTGTCTGGTAATGCCTGATCAGTCGCATTGAGAGAACGGTTGGAGGCATCATATTGAGCTCACCAAGGCCGTGAAGGTCTAGCGCCTTCTGCGGAGTAATCCATTGAAACTCATGGATCTCACCGTCATCAATAACAATATCCGCCGAGCGATGCTGAGCTTGGGCAACAAAAAACCAGGTGGCAAAACGGCGGCTCTCTCCCTCAGGAGTGGTCCAGTTACAGAAGTGCACCAGATTACCCGCATTGAGCAGCAGACCACATTCCTCTTCGACCTCTCGGACTGCAGCGATTGCTGCCGCCTGCAACTCATTGTCCGCATGCAACAGCTCCGACTGATCTATAGCACCACCGGGAAATACCCAGGCACCTCCCGCAAAGGCTAGCTTGGCATTGCGCCGCAACAGCAACGTCTGCAGACCCTGTTCGGTATCGCGCAAAAGTACCGCCGTGGCTGCCAGACGCAGATCATTTTCAGCCATTGAATCCCCCCAAAAAACGCCAGAATAAAAAAAGCCCCAACATAGTGGGGCTTTTTAGACTACTTGGCAAAGGCTTATGCGTACACAGGGAAGCGTTTGCAAATTTCCAATACCTTGGCTTTGACATCAGCAATAACCTGCTCGGAGGTCCCATTCTCTAAACTATCGAGAATATCGCACATCCAATGGGTCAACTGTACGGTCTCATCGAGACCGAAACCTCTGGTGGTAATCGCCGGAGTACCAACACGCAAACCCGAGGTTACGAAAGGTGAGCGCGGATCATTGGGCACCGCGTTTTTGTTCACCGTGATAAAGGCTTCGCCCATAGCACGGTCAGCGTCAGTTCCGGTGTAGTCCTTGCCGATCAAACTAACCAGCATGAGGTGGTTTTCGGTACCGTTGGAGATAATATTAATACCGCGCTCCATAAAAGTCGCCGCCATAGCTTTAGCATTGGCTACAACCTGCTTTTGATACTCAACAAACTCGTCACTGGCCGCTTCTTTAAAGGCCACTGCTTTGGCTGCAATCACATGACACAGAGGACCGCCCTGGCTGCCTGGAAAAAGAGCTGAATTAACCTTCTTGGCAATATCTTCGTCATTAGTCAGCACAATACCGCCGCGGGGACCGCGCAATGTCTTGTGGGTCGTTGAAGTCACTACATGGGCATGGGGGATCGGGCTGGGATATACACCAGCGGCAATCAGGCCAGAGACATGGGCCATATCAACCATCAAATATGCGCCAACGGAATCGGCAATCTCGCGGAATCGCGCCCAGTCCATAATGCCTGAGTAAGCCGAGAAGCCCGCGATAATCATGGCTGGTTTGTGTTCTTTAGCCAGAGACTCAACCTGATCGTAATCGATCAGACCTGTTTCAGAATTCAGACCGTACTGCACAGCGTTGTACAGCTTGCCAGAGAAGTTTGGCTTGGCACCATGGGTCAGGTGACCGCCATCCGCCAGGCTCATGCCCAAAACCGTGTCACCGCCTTTAATCAGAGCCAGAAATACCGCGCTGTTTGCCTGGGAGCCCGAATGGGGCTGAACATTGGCAAAATTGGCGCCATAGAGGCTTTTGAGCCTGTCGATGGCCAGATTCTCTGCCACATCGACATATTCGCAGCCACCATAGTAGCGCTTGCCGGGATAGCCCTCGGCATATTTATTGGTCATCTTGCCGCCCTGGGCTTCCATCACCGCTGGGCTGGTGTAATTCTCCGAAGCAATCAACTCAATATGCTGTTCCTGACGTTGATCTTCCTGCTGAATGGCCTGCCATAACTCGGCATCAAACTTTGCAATTGTCTGGTCTTTATCGAACATGATTTAGGGGTTTCCTGAAGGTTGGACGGATTATAAATTCAGCGCGAAAGTATAGCGGAATTGCGCTGCCGCTAACAGTGAAAAAACAACTATCTACCCCCTCCTGGTACTCTTCTCGAATAGGGCCATAGCCTCTATATGAATGGTATGGGGAAACATATCCATAACCCCCACTGCCTTTAGGCTGTAGCCAGCTTCGGCGAGTGCTCCAGAGTCCCGAACCATGGTCGAAGGATGACAGGAAATATAAATCAAACTCTGGGCACCGGACTTGGCCACCCAGGGCATTACACCGGCTGCCCCGTTGCGGGGCGGATCCAAAACAATCAGATCTATATTTTCAAGTGGTCGATTAGCCTCACCAATATTGGCCAGCCCCACACCACGGCTGAGGTCAGCCACAGTAAATTCCACATTGTCGATATTGTTGTCAGCGGCATTGCTAATAGCCCCCTTGACCAGATCGGGCAGCCCCTCAATACCCACTACCTGCTTAAAGCGCCGCGTGAGAGGCAGGGATAAATTTCCTGTGCCACAGTAGAGATCAACTGCAGTATCGCCGCCCTCAGGCACCAGGTTGAGCATTTGATCTATCATCTCGCGATTGATCTGACCATTGACCTGAATAAATTGCCCCGGCTCAAATTTGAGATTGATATCCTCTGCAACGGCAAAACCAAGACTGTCAGTACCAGTATCAAGACGCGTAAATCTGGCCTGCTTGCCAGCCTTCCACCACAGCTGCACTGGACCTTCAGCCGCCCGCTCCAGAGATTCGCGCATGGCTGGAATCTCTTCATCAGCGGGGAAGCGACTCGCCTCGACAGCAATTGCAATGCTGTTATCTGCAGAGATTAATTCCACTTCGAATACACGGATATCAGCAGGTAGGCAGGCCAGCCAGGCTGGCAACAGTTCAACCGCTTGAGGCAGTGGTGCCGCCAGTACGGGGCACTGGGTAATAGGCTCTATTCTGCGGCTGCCAGCATTGCGGAAGCCAATCAAATAGCGGCCATCTTTAGCCCGCTGCACTGCCAATCGCGCTCTGCGTCGATAGCCCCAGGGGGGCGCACTCAGGGGTGGCAAGATAATGTCCGCCACCAACCCTCCCCGCTCTAGGCTGGCAATCAGTTGCTGCTGCTTGAATTCCAGCTGAGTGCCATGTTGCAGATGCTGCAAACTACAACCACCACAGCGGAAAAAATGCTTACAGCCGGGTTCCACCCGATGTGAGGCTGACTCAATAACTTTGGTGACACGGCCTTCATCATAGTTGCGCTTGCGGTTCACATAGCGAAACTCAACTGTCTCACCTGGCAGGGCTCCCTCAATAAAACAGGCCTTGCCATCAATGCGCCCCACACCGCGGCCATCATGACTGAGATCAACAATTTCGCAGCTATAAATTTGTTTTTCGCTCATGCAATTACCTGATTGTTCAGTTTTGTCCCAATGGGCCGCGATATTAGCAGATCGCCCAGTGCAACCCGAGATATGAATCACAGGTTGAAGGAAATTTACATCCTCCCCGGAAGGCAGGATAATCAAATTTAGATCTGCATATGGAGAGACAGACCAATGAGCTTAAAAAATACTACTGAGCAATGGGGCTGGCTGAGCAAACTGTTTCACTGGACCACAGCCCTGGTGATTTTTATTCAGATTCCACTGGGTTTTTACGCAGACAGTCTAAAGCTGTCACCCTTCAAGCTTGATATTTTTGTGTGGCATAAATCCCTGGGGATGCTGGTGCTATTGCTGGTGATAGTGCGCCTGCTTTGGCGCATCAAGAACACCATACCCGCAGCCATCCCTGGCACTGCTCTAGAGCAGTTACTCGCCAAACTGGCCCAGGGTGCCATGTATATTTTAATGCTGGCACTGCCTCTATCCGGTTGGCTGGTATCATCTGCGGCTAACTTTCCGGTTAAACTGTTTTGGTTAATCCCCCTGCCCGCGATTAGCGGCCCGGATGAGGCATTAAAATCTTTGGCCTCAGAGGTTCATGAAATCTGCGTGTTCGTACTAATTATTATTTTGGTCACTCATATTGGCGCTGCCCTTTGGCATCATCTGCGACTGCGGGACAATGCACTAAAGCGAATGTGGTTTTAACCTGTGGATATTATTCAGACGGGGCAAAATCGATTATTAGCTCTATTGGCCAAGCTATCTATCGCACTGGCAGCGGCCCTGCTGTGGCAACCATTGCTGGCCGCTGACTGGCAGTCGGAATCAGAAAACAGCCAGCTTAATTTTGCCGCCAGCTTTCAAAACCTGCCTATCGATGGCCGCTTTAACCAGTTTTCGGTCAAATACACAACAGATCAGGCAGCACTGCCTGTAAATCTGCAGGTTATGGTATCCGTCGCCAGTGCCGATATGGGCAATATGGAATTCAACGATGAGATTCAAGCCCTCGACTGGTTTAATGTGGCAGACCACAGCACCGCCATATTTACCAGCCAGCAGTTTGAAATTGTCTCGCAAAACAAGGCTGATGCTGACTATATTGCCCACGGCAAACTGCAACTTAAAGGCATTGAGCAAGCTGTGGCTGTGCCTTTTAGCTGGCGCCAGATTAATCATAATCAGGTTGCCATGAACGGTGAGCTACGTTTGAATCGCAGCGACTTTGGTATTGGTCAGGGAGAATGGGCCACAGGCGAGCAAATTGGCTTGGCTGTGCGGGTCTGGTTTAATGTGCGGATGCTAAGTAGCAATGATTAGACCAATACTCTTGACACTCGCCCTGATTAGCTGCACCAACAATATTGAAGACACTTCTCAACCGGCAATGCCTGCGGACTTCCCAACTGATCAATACAACACAGCGGGCGCCGACAACTTCTATCGAGTAGATGCGCAAAAATCACAAATACAGGTCATGGTTCGCCGAGGTGGTCTAATGGCAAAACTGGGGCATGACCATATTGTCTCCAGCAATCAATTGCAGGGCTTTATCAAGCTGGACAGCACTGCAGGCCTCTGTAAAGCAGCATTTTTTGTGCCTCTGGGTCTTATGGAAGTGGATAACCAGCTGTTGCGCGATCAGGCCCAGATGGACACCAATCCCTCGGCTACGGATATTGCCGGCACCAAAGGTAATATGCTGAAAAGCATTGAAGCGAAGCTGTTTCCCTTTGCCCAGATCCGCAGCAGCGACTGTTCTAACCTGCTTTCCGGAGACAGGGTTGCGGTGGAATTAGAGCTACATGGGGTGACCCAACAGCGCCAGCTAAGCTTAGACTGGCAGCAGGTCAATTCAAAGACTCTGGCAGCAAATGGCAGCTTTTCAATACTGCAATCAGACTTTGGAATAGCCGCATTTTCAATTATGAACGGTTTGATCAGGGTCGAAGACAGGCTGGATATCAGCTTCCAGCTAACCGCAACCCTGGACTGAGAGGCCAAACATCAGGCTACCAGGCGATAGGCTTATTGTTCCAGTCAAGAAACGATAGCTGCCCATCCATTTCAAGCCCATCCATGATTGTAACCAACTGTTCAGCTACAAAGGCTGGAGCAAAAAGCTGCTCTTTAGGCACAGAGGCCTGGAAAGGCTTTGACAGATCTGTATCTGTGGTTCCAGGATGAAAAGCCATAATTTTGACATTCTTGGCCCGGCGCCCGTATTCAATCGAGAAGGATTTGAGCATGCTGTTGAGAGCGGCTTTTGAAGCGCGATAAGCGTACCAGCCGCCGAGACGGTTATCCCCTGTACTACCCACTCTGGCACTAAACACAGCGATACGGCATTGCAGCTTGCCTGCAATCACCTTTTGCAAAAGCTTTAGCCAGGTTGCGGGCACAACCACATTGGCATGGAAAATCTCCTGCATTGCTGCACCGTCGATATCTTCCATGCGCTTTTCTGGCCAGATATGATCCGTGTGCAACAATCCGTGACAGATCGCAACCCGGCACAGGCGGCCTTTGTAATCATCCAGCTGAGCAACAACCTCAGCCATCGCCTGCTCCGTATAATCTTCAATCTCTATCCAGATAAGCCGACTATTGGATATCCATTGTGCCGACAGGTCTTCCGTCTGCGGATTGCGGCTCACGGCAATCACGTTGTCAATTTTTGGATCTGTCAAAAACTTGGCAACCACTGCCTGACCCAAACCGCCACTGGCACCCAGAACCAGAGCATTCCTACTGGTATTACTCATAATGGACTCCGGCCAATAGCGCAACTTTCGCAGCGGGACTGACCAGTGACCAGCCGGGAAATACTGTAGCGATAGCGAGCAAAAAACAGGTAGCCAATATCGGCCAACTGCTTGACTACTGGCCAGCGCAAAACAGCAACCCATTTACGTTTGCCCACCAGAGCCCATGCTTGATAGGTCACATCCAGACCAAATAGCATGTTGCCGTCGGCAGACTGCCCATGGAGTCTGCGGTCAGCCTGCTGCTGGTCTATATGGGGAAATCGTTCAATAAAATCCTTGGCATAGATATTTTCAAACGCGATCTTGCCCTGCAGGTCCAGCCGATGCAGATGCTGCATTTCGGCAACACAGAGCGGGCAGCCCCCATCGTAAAAAATAGTCAGATCTTTTGTCATTTATAATTCCATCACCATCATAGCTACAAGGATCAGATGCGCGGCGCAGACTATAGCAGTAAGTTGAATGCGCATCTTCCAATAATTTTTATCTGCCTGTGCCTGCAAAAAGCGCTCAAGGTAGAGCAGCGCAAGATAACCGGCCAGTAATAGACAGACCGCAAACACTGTGAGCAAAGGGGCTACGTAAATCAGCAGCAAACTAGCCCAGACTGCCAGTGCGAGCAGGTTGCTGGCAACCACCCCCGCCCGCGCCATCGTATTGTCATCCGTAAGTCTGGCCCTGCTCCATAGGGTGCCAGTTAAAAAGCTTAAAATAACCGCACTGTAACTGATAAATACATAGGGCCCGTAGAAACCGAAAACCGATACCCCCTGCAAACCATTGCCAAAAACAAAGCCATTAACCATAACAGCTAGGGGCAATAAAAAAGGGATCAGCCCCAGATAGCCAAGAATCGTTGTCAGTCTAGTCATTTATTTGTCTTATCCTAATCCAATTGAATTGCTTTATAAACCAGTATATTGCCCTACAGCCTACGCCGCAGGCGGATTTTTGGATGTACTGAGGCAATATTACTGTAAGTCCAAAACCTGGTTGTCCGCGTAATTGTTGTTGCTCTCATCTCTGGATTTAACTCTTATGGGTCAGGTCGGTCTCTTTTGGTTTACTAATGATCTGCGCATTGATAACAATGCCGCTCTAAATCGTGCCGCCCGGGAAGTTGACAAACTTATCTGTTTTGCCTCTGTACCGCCAGCAGGTAATGCTCTGGCAATAAATCAGCCCGGACAGCTGTCTGCCAACCGCATGCAGTTTCTGCTGGAGAGTCTCGAAGACCTCAATCACAGCCTTGGCGCCTACGATCAACATCTCATTGTCAGCAACGACTCCAGTATTAATGCCATAGCGCAGCTGATCACTCAGCATAATATCAGCCAAGTCTATGGCACAGGTATTACCGGGGTATACGAGAGCAGACAATGGCAGATTATGACCAAGCGCTACCCCATGATTGGCTTCCATCAAGTTGGTGACAATCGTATTTTTGATCCTGCCAGCCTGCCATTCCAGACCGAGAATCTGCCGGACAGCTTCAGTAAATTTCGTCGCATCGTCGAAAACCTTGAGATCAAGCCGACAGTACCCAAGCCAAATTTCTTACCACCAAGCCCAGCCCAGCCTCAGCCATGGCCCGCACAATTGCAGCAGTTTCAGCGAAGTACAACAGCGCTCTTCGCAGGCGGCGAGACAGCTGCCTCGGCACATTTGCATAATTACTTCCGCAGCGGCCTTGCCAGCACCTACAAACAAACCCGCAACGGACTGGATGGCATGGACTACTCCACCAAATTCAGCCCATGGCTGGCCAATGGATGCCTGTCACCAGGGCAGATAATCGGTGATTTACGCCAGTATGAACAGCAGGTTGAAAGCAATGATTCCACCTACTGGATTTACTTCGAACTACTGTGGCGAGAGTATTTTCAATACTACGCAGACAAACATACTGCCAGACTTTTTGCTTTTTCCGGTATCAGCAAGCGCCGTCCCACCACCAGCTTTTACCCCCAGAGATTTAAAAAATGGTGTGCTGGCAGCACACCCTATCCCATTGTTAATGCCTGCATGAAACAACTTAACAGTACCGGTTATATGTCCAACCGTGGTCGCCAACTGGTTGCCAGCTGCCTGGTTCATGAGCTGGGTCTGGACTGGCGCTATGGGGCCGCCTATATGGAGCAACAGCTGATTGACTACGATATGGCCAGCAACTGGGGAAACTGGCAATATCTGGCCGGGGTTGGGGCCGACCCGCGCGGGCACCGGCAGTTTAATCTGGCCAAACAGACCCAGACCTATGACCCTGACGGGCTGTTTATCGAACGCTGGCAAGGCAACAATGCAGATTCAACACTGGACTACACAGACGCCGCTGACTGGCCTGTTGCCAGTCAATGAGTGCAGATAAATGACCATGAAAAATACCCAGATATTAAGACTGATCCTTGGCGACCAACTCAATCCACAACATTCCTGGTACCGCCAGCCCAACAATGATGTTGTCTACCTGATCGCCGAACTGCACCAGGAGGCAAACTATGTAAAACACCATGTGCAAAAACTATGTGGCTTTTTTGCCGCCATGAAAAGTTTTGCCGAGCAACTTATCTCTGCTGGGCACAGGGTTGAATATCTAACATTGGACGACACAGAAAAATATAAGGATCTCGAAGATCTAATCGCTTCCCTCTGCTCAGAACACCATATCCAACAGTTTGAATACCAGCAGCCGGACGAATATAGACTGGCGCAACAGCTACAGAACCTTGAGCTCACCAATGATTGCCAGACTGTCTGCTGTGACTCAGAGCACTTTATTTTACCCTATGAGGAAATCGAAAAAAGCATCAATCCCGGCAAGCACAACCGTATGGAAACCTTTTATCGCAAGATGCGCAAGCGCTTTAATATTCTCATGGAAGCCGATCAACCAAGGGGAGATCGGTGGAATTTTGACGGCGAAAATCGGCAAAAACTTAAAGCAGCTGATCTGCAACAGATACCGGAACCACTGCTTTTCACCAATGATGTCAGGGAATTTTTGCAGCGTTTAGAGCGGCATAATATTAGCAGTATAGGTACGGCAAATGAGACATTGCTGTGGCCGATTAACCACCAACAATCCAGTCAGTTGCTGCATTTTTTCTGTCAGCACTGCCTGCCCAACTTTGGCCGCTTTCAGGATGCCATGACCCGCCATGGCGACAATCGCTGGAGCCTCTACCACTCCAGAATATCCTTTGCTTTAAACAGCAAAATACTTCACCCCATGGAAGTGATAGAAACAGCCATGGAGTATTTTGAAAATAGCGACGATATAGATCTTGCTCAAATTGAAGGTTTTATTCGTCAGATTTTGGGTTGGCGTGAATATATTAGAGCGGTGTACTGGGCGAATATGCCGGACTATGGCCAGTTAAACCAGCTATCTGCAGATCGAAAATTACCGGACTATTTTTGGACCGGCGATACCAAGATGTCCTGTGTAAAACAGGCTGTCGATCAATCACTGGATTATGCCTACGCCCATCATATACAGCGGCTTATGGTCACGGGCAACTTCGCCATGCTGGCTGGAATTAACCCCGACGAAATGGACCAATGGTATTTGGGAATTTATATTGACGCCATCGAATGGGTAGAAATGCCCAATACCAGAGGCATGAGTCAGTTTGCCGACGGCGGTTTAATTGCCACCAAACCCTATGCTGCCAGTGGCAGCTATATCAACAAGATGAGTGATTACTGTGGCGACTGCCAATACAGTGTAAAAGAGCGCTTTACCGAAAACGCCTGTCCCTTTAACAGCCTGTATTGGCATTTTATGCATCGCCATGCCGACAGGTTTTCCCGCAACCCAAGAACAGCAATGGCGTATCGCACATGGGACAAAATGGACGCCCAAGTGAAACAACAACTATTGCAGCGCGGGGAATTGTATCTGCAGAATATTGAAAATCTGTAAATTCAGCATCAGCAATGCCGCCGCTGGGTTTTAAGGCCTACTTGCCTCTATCAGCGCATCAATAATGGTATTGTAATTTTTATAAAACTCGTCGGAAGTACCGTCTTCAAACGTTGCCGGGGTTTTAACATCGCCAACACCATCTTCATTGCCCTGCAATGTAATGATGCCAACAGAGTCTAAAAAAGCCGCCAGAGAAATTCGAAAATCAATTGAGCCCAACCAGTTAATATATTTCAAAGCGCCCCATTCCTGCTTTGATCCACCGGTGGGATGGTATTTAGTAATGCGGGTGAATACCACATCATTGCTGCGATCGACAAAAATATACTGGCCAAATTTTCCACTGGCATTAAAGATAATGGCCCGCTCATCATGATTGGAAATCCACCAGTGCAATGAATAACCTCGATTTTGATTAATGGTCGTACTGTTGAGACTGTCCCAGACTTTGGTGAAGGTCTCGTCGACATAATCCGATGAAATAATCTGCTCACCATTCCAGTTACCATTGCGTGCAAACAGCAAGCCAAATCGCGAGTACTGTCTGACTGTACTGTCAATGCAGCAATAGGTTAAGGGCGTTCCTTCACTGTCCTGCCATAAAACAACATCAGTGAGGCCAATTTTATTCAGTATGCGATCAGCCAATAATTTATCTGCAGCCACGCCAGTGACCTGGAATAAAATATCTGCCAACAACATGGAATTTACATTGTTATATTCAAAAATCTGACCAGCCTTTTGTTCTACTCCAACCTCTTTGGCATAGGCCAAATGATCACTGGAGAAAAACATTTCTTCATGTTCATGGCTTGGCATCTCCAAACCACTGGTCATATTGAGAATCTGCCGAATTGTGATATCGCGCCGTGCATCCTTAAAATAATCCAGATAATTGGATACAGGATCGTCAAGGCTTTCGATTTCACCGCGGTCTATAGACACACCTATCAGTGCAGCATAAAAACTTTTTGCCATGGACCAGGATGTGCCGTGACTGTTTTCATCATAGCCCTCAGCGTAACGCTCACCTACTAATAAGCCGTTCTTGAAAAAGGCCACACCCTGAGTCGCAGAATCTTCAAACGACAAATCAAACAGGTGATCAATTTTTTTCTGATCTAAATTGACAGCCTCTGCAGTGGCCTGCTGCCAATCTTCAGCTGGGTAATATTTGATTTTTGCGACACCATCTGTCGCCCCAGCGACATCCGCTGGCACTAATCCCGTGGCAAGCCCCGCAGACAGCGCAATAGAAATCACCCCCAACTTTAAATTTTTCATTTTTTATTTAAATCCTGATATTTTTATGTTGTGTAACTAATTACTCATGACCAGTTTACGCATTATGTTTCATTTGGACTTCAATACCAGAATAAAACTTGAAGATTAAATTAATCCACCTGTGCATGGAATGCGACTATTTAATACCTAAAAGCAAATAGGCAGTGCAAACAATAGCAACAATGGGTTTGCACTTCGAAGAAAAAAGGTCTAAGTTAGGTTTTCCAGATTCGACTAACCAGTTAGTGTCTGGAGCAGCTGTACAGGAGTGTCGCATGTTGATCTTCCGAATAGCAGGCTGACACAATAAAAATAAAGTTACATTAGTAGGGGTTATACATGACTAACAATTTAGCGTCCGGCGATTATGTCGGCATGTCCTTCTGGTTAATATCCATGGCACTTGTTGCTGCCACAGCTTTCTTCTTCCTTGAGCGCGACCGTGTTGCGGGCAAGTGGAAGACATCTCTGACAGTATCCGGCCTGGTTACACTTATAGCGGCGGTTCATTACTTCTATATGCGTGACGTGTGGGTTGCAACCGGCACTTCTCCAACCGAATTCCGTTACATTGACTGGCTGTTAACAGTGCCACTGTTGATGGTGGAGTTCTATTTGATTATGTCTGCTGTAGGTAAAGTACCAGGCCGCGTGTTCTGGAACCTATTGGGCGGTACCACCGTAATGCTGATCTTCGGCTATATGGGTGAGGTCGGCTCTATGGGTGTTATGCCAGCATTCGTGCTGTCAATGGCGGCTTGGTTCTATGTAATTTGGTACATCATGAAAGGTGAAGCAAGTCAGGTAAATGCTAGCTTGGCTAATCCTAATGTCCAAAAAGCATACAAGACCATGACATTCCTTGTGACTGTGGGTTGGGCTATCTATCCTCTCGGGTACTTCATGGGTTACCTGATGGGCGGTCCAGTAGACGCCGGCACCATGAACCTGATCTACAACTTAGCTGATTTCTGGAACAAGATCGGCTTTGGTATCGTGATCTGGTCTGCCGCAGTAGCTGATTCGGAATAAGCTACTTTGCTAGAAAGACTGAAAGAGCCAGCAATGCTGGCTCTTTCTCTCTAACAAAACAAAAATAATTAAAAATAATAAAGTGACTGGTCAACAGTTACTCCTGAGAAGGGTACTGCTAATGTCCCCAACGAAGACAGCTCAAATGCAAGCATTAATCGCGCTGGACTCCTTGTACCAGCGGGAAATGCCTCATCCCGATAGCAGCTTGGCCCAAGCAGCCAGCTATCATTTCAAGAATCCAGGAAAATCCTTTAGAGCGCAGCTCGCGCTTTCCAGTGGCGCTGCCCTGGGACTAAACGAGCAAGATAATTTACATTGGGCAGCGGCTTGCGAGCTACTGCACAATGCCTCGCTAATACATGATGATATTAGTGATGCCAGCACCCACAGACGTGGTCAAGAAAGCATTCATGAACATTTTGGCTCTGATATGGCCCTCTGTCTCGGCGACTGGATGGTGGCTAAAGCTTTTGAGCTGGCGGCCAGAAACAGCCTTTACGGCGGCCCCCTCAGCGCCCTGCTCGCCCAAGCAATGCAGGAGACCTGCAGTGGTCAGATCTCAGACATTACGCAGCGCAACTGTGCTGCCCTGGAAGAATGGAAGCGAATTGCCAAAGGTAAAACTGCACCATTACTTATTGCTCCAATCAAAGGCGCTGCCGTCGCGGCGGGGCTGCACAGCAACTCTAAAAGCCACGAACCCCTGGGCGAGCTGGAAAAACTGGTTGGCCTCTGCGGCCTGGCCTATCAGGGGCGCAATGATATAGACGACATTATTCCTTCGACCCACCGCTCCAGTGATCTCGATGGGCGCAAGCCCAATCTGGTGGTGAGCCTTTTTGATCAGCAGGGTATTGGCCGCGAAGACTTCAATCTCTGGTATCAGAGTGAAGACAACAATCAACTGCCCCATTGGCAGCGCCGCATTGCCTCAAGCGATGTTATCCTCCAGGCAAATCAGTCAGTGGATCACTGGTTGGTTCAGGCAGAGCAGCTAGTTAATACGTTACCTGTGCAATTGCAGCCAGTGGCCCATGGGCTGGTTAGCTCCGTAAAACAGAAAGCAACCATCAGACACCAAGGGCAGATCGCTTGACCTCAAAAAAATCGTTAGCCGGGCAAACAGCAGTAATTATCGGTGCAGGCTTCGCCGGAATAGCAACAGCATTAAGACTCAGAGCCCTTGGCTATGATGTTACATTGTTAGAGCGCCTTGATAGTCTGGGCGGCCGGGCCCAGGTATTTGAGCGCGGCGGCTATCGCCACGATGCCGGCCCCACCGTTATAACCGCACCTTTTTTGTTTGATGAATTGTTCGAGCTGTTCGACGAAAAACTCGAAGATCATCTTGAATTTGTGCCCCTGGATCCGTTCTATAGATTTCACTTTGCCGATGGTAGCCAGTTTGATTACCGCGCCAGCATTGAAGACACCTTAACCGAGATTCGACGCTTTAGTCCGGAGGATGCGGACGGCTATCTAAAGCTGCTTGATAAATCCAAAAAGGTCTACGATGTAGGCTTTAAGAAACTGGTTCACCGGCCTTTCACCAGAGTCTGGGATATGGTCAAACAGATACCAGCATTGCTGATACTGAAATGTTATAAAACCGTTTCCCAGATGGTCAACAGCCATCTAAAGCACCCACTGATTCGACAGGCCTTCTCCATCCACCCTCTGTTGGTGGGCGGCAATCCATTTAAAACCACCGCCATTTACACCTTGATTCACTATCTGGAAAGGCGCTGGGGGGTATTTTTCTGCATGGGTGGCACTGGCAAGCTGGTTGATGAGCTCGGTGCCCTTATGGAACGCCAAGGTATCAATATTGTGCTCAATGCTGATGTGGACGAGATATTATTGGCCAACAAGACTGCCACAGGTGTGCGGCTCAGCGACAATAAGACAATCGATGCCGACCTGGTAATCTTTGGTGGCGATCCGGAGACCTGTTACCAGCACTTGCTGCCCCAAAATAATAAATTAAACCTGCCGAGAAGTATCAAAAAACAGTACAGCATGGGCCTCTATGTTCTGTATTTCGGCACCAAAAAACTCTATCCGGGCGTCGCCCACCACAGCATTTGGATGGGGCCCAGATTTAAGCAGTTGCTCGCCGAGATTTTTGATGACAAACAGATGAGCGAAGATTTCAGTCTCTATGTACATCGACCCACAGCCACAGACAAAAGCTTCGCTCCAGAGGGCTGTGAATCTTTTTATGTGCTCTGTCCAGTGCCCAACCTGCAGGGCAATGTGGACTGGAGCAGCGAAGGGGAAGTCTTGCGCGATCGCATTATAGAGGCCCTTGAAGAAACTATACTGCCAGAACTCTCATCAGTGATTGAAGAGGTGTTTTGGATGACGCCAGAAGATTTTGCCAAGGATTATCGCTCCATGCACGGTGCCGGTTTTTCTATTGAACCAAGACTCACCCAGTCGGCATGGTTTCGCTATCACAACCGCGACAGCGCAGTGTCCAACCTGTATTTTGTTGGCGCGGGCACCCACCCGGGCGCAGGCCTTCCCGGCGTTGTCAGCTCCGCCAAAGTAGTTGAAGAATTGCTCACTGGTGTTGAGGTCGGCTCAGGCGGATAGATAATGGAAAATTCGCTGCCGGACTCTTCAACACCGTCCTCATCACAGTCTTCACCACCCAAGCAAGTGCTGGCGCGTCATGGCAAATCATTCTACTGGGCCAGCCTGTTTCTCGGCACTACACTGGCCGACCGAGCCGCAAGGCTGTACCAGTTCTGCCGCTTTGTCGATGACCTGGCTGATGGTGATCTGTCTGATCGTCAGGAGTCTCTGGAAGATATTCGTCAGCGTCTGAGTGGCCAAAGCCGGAATGCGGGCGCGGAAACCGAAGCCTTTATCGAACTGGCCACAGACAATAATATTCCCCTAATCGCCGCCCGTGAATTGCTCGACGGCATGCTTAAAGATCAGCAACCTATCGATGTGCAGGATAAGGCTGAGCTGCTGCGTTACTGCCATGCAGTTGCCGGCACTGTGGGCCTGATGATGTGCCGGGTACTCAACTGCCAGCACAGTCGTGCCGACAGCTTTGCAATTGATCTGGGCATCGCCATGCAGCTCACCAACATCTCAAGAGATGTGCTGGAAGACGCCAAAATGGGCCGCCGCTATGTGCCAGCCAGCTGGGTTGATCTATCCGCAGCCGAGATCGCTGAGGCAGACACGTCCTGTCACAATGCAGTCGCCAAAGGAGTAGAGCAGCTGCTGGATCTGGCTGAAGACTATTATCAGAGCGCCCTACTGGGTATCCAATTGCTGCCGTTTCGCTCGCGATTTTCAATCAATGTGGCCCTGCGGGTCTATCGCCAGATCGGCTGGGTGTTAAGACGCCGCAAGCTGCGCTGGTGGCAGGGCCGTGTTTACGTTAACAACGCAGAAAAGGCACTACTCAGCCTGCGCAGTCTAATGGATCTGCGCCCCAGAGCCGTGCCGCAACACAGAGCAGAATTACATCAATATCTGCAGGGATTGGCCGGTGTCGACAGCAAATAACGCCAGGCAGGCGAGTCAACAAGTGGATATCGCCATTTTTGGTGGTGGCAGTGCCGGCATTACCCTGGCCCGCAAGCTAAAAAATGTATCCGCCCTGGTGATAGAGCCGCGCACCCCCGCAGAGCGGGATTGCAGCTGGGCATTATGGGCTGACAGCGCCCAGCAGCAAGAATTCTGCGCAGCCACCAAAGGCAGCTGGCAACAGTGGCGACTGATTGATCATAGCACTGAAATTATTCATTCCAGCAATCAATACAGATACACCAGCCTAAGCGCAGCTGACTATATCTCCTCCAGTGAAGGGGAATTGGCAGATGGCGTAGTTCTGATCCGAGCTGCGGCAGAAGATATTGTCAGTACTGGCAGCGGCGGTACATTTGCTGCCGCAGGCCAGAACTACAGTGCCGCGCAGCTCTTTGATAGCCGCCCTCCCAAAATAGGTGATAACAGCCTGCGACAGCATTTTTTGGGCTGGGAGATTCGTACCAGATCACCAATACAAAACCCTCAGATAGCCACATTGATGGATTTTCGTGTGGACCAATCCCGGGGACTGCATTTTATCTACGCGCTGCCCTTCTGCGAAAATAGGCTGCTGATTGAATCCACCATGATATCTACTAGCCTCGAAGACAAAGACTGGTACAGACGGGCAATCCAGCAATGGTTAGAACAGCAAAATATTGAGATAGACGAAACTCTGGGTGAAGAGGCCGGCGTGATTCCCATGCAGGCAGTTACCCCGGTGGATAGCAATATTGCCTGCATTGGCGCAGCCAGCGGTGCCGTGAGGCTCTCTTCGGGCTACGCCTTTAGCGCTATTCAGGCGCAAATCGCCAAACTGGCCCAGGGCATAAGTCATGGCAACTATCTGGTGCCCGCACCCATCTCACCCGGCCTTATCGGCATGGATAAGATATTTAATCGCGTACTGGTGGCACAGCCGGAACTGGGCGTCCCGGTAATGATGGCCACAGCCAGGGCATTGGACGCAGACGGCTTTGCCCGCTTTATGCTCGGCTCAGGGACATTGCTGGACTGGGCCAAAGTGATACTGGCAATGCCGAAAATTCCGTTTCTGAAACAGGTCTTGCAGTCATGACCAGTTGGGACATGCTGGCTTTAGCCGCAATTTTACTGCTGGGCGTGCCCCATGGTGGTCTTGATGGTGCCATTGCCCGGCGAGTTGGCTGGCCCTCAGGATTAATGTCCTGGCTGAGCTTCCATCTTGCCTATATTGCTCTGGCGGTACTGGTAACTGCACTGTGGTGGCTATTTCCCCTGATCAGCCTGGGAGTGTTCCTGCTTATCTCTGCCCTGCACTTTGGTGCCAGCGATATCGCCAATACAGGTACCGACTGGCTGCCCTGGATTGCCCATGGAGGATTAGTCTGCATTGCCATCCCCAATTTGCAGCCCGGCCTGGTCGAGCCAATTTTTACTGTTCTGGTCAATGCCGACAATGCCCGCCTGCTCATGGAGGCCATAACAAGCTTGTTCTATCTGTGGGTTGCCACTGTTACCCTCTACTGCGGCTACGCCTACTTCCAGCCCCAGTACCGCAAACCACTGCTCGGCCTGTTACTGCTTATTGCGCTGGTATACCTGTTGCCTCCACTAATCAGCTTTGCAATATATTTTTGCCTCTGGCACAGCCCCGGCCATATGCTCAGGCTGTGGCGCAGTCTGGAACAGACAGAGCGTAAGCGAAGCCTGGGGGAAGCCGGTTTATATACTGGAGCAGCATGGATCGCCATGGGTCTGGCGTTTTATTATTTACAGGGCCCTGCGCCCTCATCATTGCTACAATTGACCTTTATTGGCCTAGCCGCACTGACATTGCCCCATATGCTGCTGGTTGATTTTGCAGATAGAAATAATAACAGAGAAGAGCTGCCATGACCGATATCAGCAGCCGCAAAGCGGATCATATTAATTTAGCACTGCAGTCTGAGCATCAGTCTCAGCAAGGCTCAGGCTTTGATCGCCTGCGCTTCGAGCCCAACCCTCTGCCACAGGTGGCGCTGGAAGAGATAGATCTCAACAGCAACTTCCTCCAGCAAACCATCTCAGCGCCATTTCTAATTGGCGCTATGACTGGTGGCTGCGATAACGGCGAGCTAATCAACCGGCATCTGGCCGAGGCGGCCGAGGCCTGCAATATTCCAATGGCTGTGGGCTCACAGCGGGCCGCACTTGAACTTGGGACTCAGCAGCAGGCTCGTCGCTGGGCACCCTCTGCCATTTTGCTCGGTAATCTGGGGGCCACTCAGCTGCAAAAGCAGGGTTTGGATATGGCTCAGCGGGCGGTAGACTCAATTGCAGCCAATGGGCTGATGATTCATCTCAACCCATTGCAAGAGCTGGTGCAGCCCAATGGAGACCGGGACTGGAATATGGTACTGGAAGCTATTGAGCACTGCGTAGCCAATCTCTCGGTACCAGTGATCGTCAAAGAAGTCGGGGCTGGCATAGGGCCGGGCAGCGCCAAAAGGTTGATGGATGCTGGTGTACAGTGGGTCGAAGTAGCTGGCCGCGGCGGCACCAGCTGGGCCAGTATCGAGCTGGCGCGCAATGGATCTGCCCGCGAGCGCGAGATTGCCGCACCTTTTATCGACTGGGGAATGGATACAGTTGAACTGCTGCCGGCGGTGCATGGGGCCTGCCCGACATTAAATCTGATTGGCTCTGGCGGCGTACGCCACGGCCTTGATATCGCACGCTGCATTCGGCTGGGAGCGCAGACAACGGCATTGGCTCAGCCTTTTCTGAAGCCCGCTCTGGAATCAACTGAAGCCGTGATAGAAAAAATAGCCATACTGCAAGAACAACTACGCTGGGCCATGTTTTTAACTGGCAGCCAAAACCTTTCTCAACTGCGAAATGCAACTATACAATAGATGTAAACTCCACTCAGAGGGTAAATCTATACCACAAATCAGTTGATTTAGCGCCTTGCATTAACGCAAAAAAACAGATATTTTGAAAATTCCAGATTACCCTAATGTTTGTCGTCTGGAGTAGTTATTCTAAAAACGTACTATGCATGTCGCAATTGTGGTCAGCATAAAAGCGTAATTTCTAATTATAAAAATAAGGGGTTTTAAAATGAATGCACTAAATAATCTTAAAGACGTAGTAGGATCTCTAACGGCTCTGGCCATTGCTCTGATCGCTTTCGGCGTAGCCGCAGGTATCGTATTTGGCGATGTTCCATTTGTAGGCGGAGTTCTTGATAATCTATTGGCCTTTGTTAATACTCTTGGAGACGCTGGTCTGGTAGGTTTACTTGTTGCTGGTTGGTTAATGAGTGCTGCCGAATAATAAGTATCTATTTGGCTATTGAAAAGGGGGGCCTAAAGCCCTCCTTTTTCCTTTAGACTGTCAAAAAGGTATTAATATGAATATTTCAGATGTAACAGAGAAAGTAAAAGTTCTGCTGTGGGAAGCAACCACTATTTTGGGTTTAGTGTTGGCCGTCTCTGTTTTGGTGTCCACATTATTTGGCCCGGATGTACCATTCTTTGGTGGTATTCTCGCAAATGTTCAGGGCGTTATTCAGGTACTGGGGTCGGAAGGCCTGGGCTTGATTATTGCGATAATAATTATATTGAACGTCTGGAAGCAGAGATCCTGAGCTGCAAATATTTGAACACAGAAAAGCACCGATAAAGGTGCTTTTTTTTGCTCTGCATTCTCAAATCCGGGATAACATATTGGCTCCTGTGTCTTAATGGACGCCAACCCTGACAATGGTCAAAATTGATTAGCCCGATCAATTAAAACTATTAGACCATGACTAAAAAATTACCCTACACTCAAATACCACCATTATTTGTATGGTTAAAGTGGTGGCTAGAGAATAATTAAACTGAGGAGGTTTATATGTCATTAGCAGGATCAAAAACCGAAGAGAGCTTAAAAGCCGCATTTGCCGGTGAATCACAAGCCAATCGTCGTTATCTTTATTTCGCCTCAAAGGCAGATGTTGAAGGTTACAACGATGTAGCAACTGTTTTCCGTTCAACAGCAGAAGGCGAAACCGGCCACGCCCATGGACATTTAGAATATCTGGAAGAGACAGGCGATCCGGCTACAGGCATGCCATTTGGCGGTACCAAGCAAAATCTTGAAAGCGCCATTGCCGGTGAGACTCACGAATATACTGATATGTACCCAGGTATGGCTAAGACAGCCCGTGAAGAAGGCTTTGATGAAGTTGCCGACTGGTTTGAAACCTTGGCCAAAGCTGAGCGCAGCCACGCCAATCGCTTCCAGAAGGCTCTGGATACTTTAGACGACTAATTAGCGTTCTAAAGTAATATGAAAATCTGGGGTGATTTTTTTCACCCCCGGTTTTTATTGGCTTAAAATTGGAGAGAGACCATGGCGCAACGCGAAGGAAATCTAGAGGCACCGACCCGCCACCCGCTGGATTGGCAGTCCGATGATTTTTACAATGAAGACAGCCTCAACCAGGAATTAGAACGGGTCTTTGATATCTGCCATGGGTGCCGCCGCTGCGTTAGCCTGTGCGACGCCTTCCCCACATTATTCGACCTGGTCGATGAATCCGATACCTTCGAAGTTGATGGTGTAGACAAAGCCGACTACGTCAAAGTATCAGACCAATGCTACATGTGCGATATGTGTTATATGGCCAAGTGCCCCTACACACCGCCCCATGAATGGAATGTAGATTTTCCTCACCTGATGCTCCGCGCCAAAGCGGTAAAGTTCACCAAGTCTGGTGCCTCCTTGCGCGACAGAATTCTTACCAGCACAGATACAGTGGGAAAATTGGCCAGCATTCCACTGGTAGAT
>Ga0233444_10000437_pt1 | contig 57063 bp, 50 predicted proteins | sample SI_124_October20_6_FD_182792 | JGI IMG/M metagenome (GOLD analysis project Ga0233444, IMG submission 182792) | Seawater microbial communities from Saanich Inlet, British Columbia, Canada - SI_124_October2016_10_MG | ecosystem: Environmental > Aquatic > Marine > Inlet | place: Canada: British... | reverse complement strand
ATCTCTTGAAGAACTTCTGTTAGATTTAACAGAAGTTAAATCCGTTCTTCTCCCTTGTCCTTTTCTGTAGAGATTATCAAGTAATAAATATTCATTAATAAGTTCCTTAAAACTCTTTATTCTCTGTCTATTGAAGTGTATTAGAAGTAATTCTTCTTCTCCTTTTTTAACTTCTTTCACCTCAACCTCAACTTCTTCCCAACCCAATCGTTTAATAGATTCAAATCTTCTATTTCCACTAATAATCTGATTGTGTTGATCAATAATTAAGGATTGGAGTAATCCAACTTCAGAAATACTCTCCATGAGTTCCTCAATAGAAGATAAATCATAGATTTCTTTGTTCTTGGGGTGATGTTTTAGTGAGGATACTTTGACCTTCATAGGGTGAAGGTAGCGAAGAGTTTTGAGGTATGCAAGTAATCAGTGAAAATTCAAATTTTATATTAATCCAGATACTTTTTCTAAGTATATATCTTCAGGAATTAGACCTTTTTCAAATAATGTTTTTAACTCTAATAATTGATTTTCAAGGGAATTTTGATTAGTGGACTTTTTATTCTCCTTTTGATTTAACTCAAGGGAAAATAGTTTTCTCCCTTCTATATCAAGTTCAGATGAGGTAGTAGAAAAATATTGATGATAAACTCTTTCTGTTGAATGACCTGACATTGACATCATGACATGTGTAGGTATTTTATTTTCAATTCCTTCCCTTATAAAAGTTCTTCTCATAATATGGGATGATAATACAGAATGAATTGGAATTCTTGTATCACTTTCTTTTATGATTTTTCCCTCTACGTTAAACTTAGGTTTGGAAACTAATCTATTTAGTCCAACTATTCTACCAATCTCCTTTATCTGTTTATTCATCTTCTGGTTTGTTGGTAAATTTCCAGAAGAAGACCTTGGAAAAATATAATCTGTTCGTTTTTTATTTTTAGAATATTTCTTCCAAATTTCAAAAGTCAATCTGTTAATAGGAACCTTTACTTGTTTTCCAGTTCTACTCTTTTCCATTCTAAAAACAAAATATCCTTTTGATCTATCTTCAGAGAATTGATAATTATCTAATCTTAAAGAAATAAGATCTCCAAACCTACATCCAATACCACATCCAAAAACTAATATATCTTTATAAACTTCTAGATTAGTATAGGTATTCGTTTTACCATTCTTTAATTCATCGTAAAAAAACTCATTAGTATGTTTTTTATGATACTTGTTTGAAAAGTTAAATTCATCAAATTGATATAGTTGTAACACTTCTTCTCTTGTTAAATAAACGACTTCTTTTTCAAAATTATGATTGAAAGGTATAACGGATATTTTATGATTAGTATATCCTTGTTTACCACACCAATTAACAAATGAAACGAGTGATTTTAACCGTTTTCTTATTGTAGAGGGTTGATCACCCTTATCAGAATAAAATTTCAAAAATGATTTTTGATATTCTTCATCTATATTGGAAACTAATGAATTGTAATTCAGTATTTTATTATAATGTTGAGTGAATTCATTAATTCTTTTTATGGAGGTAAAAATACTTTTCTTGTATCCTTTTCTGAGGGTTATCTCATTTTCTATGTAATCACAATATTCATTGAGCAAGAAAATCAAATCTAGATTCTCAAAAGTGTTTTTTGCTTCTTTCTTTTTAAAATTCTTTAGATTGTTTTTAACTAATTCAACAACCGGTATTTGACCATTTAATTTGATTCTATCAATTATCTGATTTACTTCACTTAATTTTTGTTTTAAGAGAATGTTCTTTGAAACATGATTTTGATCAGTTTTTAATACTGGGTCAGATTTTCTCCCTTGTTTCCAATTTTTATCCCAATCTTTAAATAAAACTGTAACGTCAGAAGGGATTCGTAGTTTCTTCCCTTGAAAATAATAATTCAGATATATGGTAATTTTATCTGAGGGTTTATAATCCGTTTTTTTCTTAGTTAAATTGGGTGAAATGTAAACACTCATAGTGTTTTAAAAGTACTAAAAAATATCCATATTTGGAACAAGATTTGGAACAAATTAGGATCTTTAAAAAATAAAACCCTATAAATCAATGACTTATAGGGTTAAAATGTGGTACCTCCAGGAATCGAACCAGGGACACAAGGATTTTCAGTCCTTTGCTCTACCAACTGAGCTAAGGTACCTAAATTGTGGTTGCAAATATAATGTCCTTTTTGCGACTCAACAAAACATTTTTAAAAGAAAAGAAAGCAAAGCGCATTTTATTTAAATTTGTCCATGCATTTAATCCTAGATATTGGTAATACAAATGTCAAATACCATCTTTTTGATCAAGAAGAATGTATTATGTCTGCGTTAGTTGGTTCGATCGAGTTAGTAGCTGGAAAAATTTTAGTAGATTTTCCTGCTTTGTCGCATGTTATTTTTTCAGATGTTCGCGGAATAATGACAAAAGAAAAGTTGCAACTCGTTTTTCCACAAGTGCATGTGGTGGAGATAAAATCGCTTCTTTTCCCTTTTGTTTCGCAATATGCTAGTCCCTCCACACTAGGAGATGATCGTATTGCTTTGGTCGCTGCAGCGACAAAAAAATATCCACAACAAAATTGTCTTATAATTGACGCTGGGACCTGTCTCACTTATGATTTTCTTAGCCAAGAAGGCACTTTTCTAGGAGGTGCAATAAGCCCTGGATTACAAATGCGATTTAAAAGTTTAAAGCACTTTACGGGAAAACTTCCTTTAGTGCAGCCTAAAAGCTTCTTTTCATTATTTGGAGATACAACAGAAACCTCTATCAACAATGGGGTAATGGCTGGGATTGTTTATGAAATTGAAGGGCAGATTAATGCTCACCAAAAAAAATACCCTTCTTTAACAGTAATTTTAACAGGAGGTGATGCCCTTCACTTGTCTAAAAGCTTAAAAAACACCATATTTGCCGAGCCGAATTTTCTTGCGGAGGGAATGAACTATCTGCTGGATTACAATAAAAATTAATGTTGAGAAAATTACTACCTGTTTTTGCACTTCTAGCAACGGTGTTTGTTCATGCACAAAATAGTTCTGCTTCTCCCTATTCATTGGGAGGATTAGGAGACATCACTTTCCGCGGAAATGCCATTGATCGCATGATGGGAGGCTTGAGTGTTTACTCAGATTCTATCCATGCTAATCTCAACAATTCCGCTAGTTTAGGCGAATTAAAATTGACTACCTTTTCTGTGGGAGTCCACTATAAAAACACTCAATTAAGTGGCTTAGAGACCAACGAGCAAGTATCCTCTGGCTCCTTAGATTATATCGCAGTTTCTGTACCAACAAAATACTTTGGATTCAGCTTTGGTTTGATGCCCTATTCTTCTGTAGGATATCGCCTTCAATCTATCGACGACGCCATCGAAGATGGAACAGTTGTAAATCGTTATGAAGGTAGCGGAGGAGTAAACAAAACCTTCCTTTCTCTGGGATTTAAGCTGTTTAATGGATTCAATATAGGGGCAACAGTAAATTACAATTTCGGTAACATTAATACACAGGCCTCTCGTCAGGAGCAAAATATTGATTTTGGAACATTTTTATTAGGGGAGTCCACCATTACTGGTTTTGATTATCAATTTTCTGCTCATGCAAAATTTGCCTTAACAGATAAATTATTGTTGGACGCTTTTGGAAGCTTTCAGCCAGAACATACCCTCTTGTCAAAAAATAATCAAACTTATTTTACACGATCTGTTGCCACCCAAGAGATTGGTTCTATTCAAGATGTGGATTTAGCCAGTCGAGGAATCGACCAGCTTGACTTAACCATAGGATATAAATCGAGCTATGGTGTAAGTTTAGGAGAAGACAAAAAATGGTTATTTGGGGCGCAGTTCACTTCAATTAACTCTGGAAATTATCGCAATGATTTTATTCAGTTAAATAATATTAGCTATGAAAATAGCAGCCGTTTATCCATAGGAGGAATGTATATTCCAAATTACGCCTCTATCACAAGTTACTGGAAAAGAATCGCTTACCGCGCTGGATTTCGTCAAGAAATCACGGGTTTAGTAGTGAATTCTATCCCTTTAAACGAAACTGGCATGTCCTTTGGAGTAAGTTTACCATTAGGCGGCTTTTACACTGCAGCTAATGTAGCGGGCTATTCTAACTTGAATCTAGGCATAGAACTAGGCGAAAGAGGAGTCAATACAGATGGTTTAGTGAGAGAGCGTTTTTGGACAATACGAATTGGATTGTCGTTAAACGATTTATGGTTTATAAAAAGACAATATAATTAATATAGAGATGAAAAAGTATGTACAATTTTTAGTGGCCTTACTTATTTTAGGATCTGGTCACATGACTGCGCAAGACAATCAGCAATGTTTGCAGAACCTTTCCATTTTTGCAGAAAATGCAAAAGTGAAAAACTACACCGCAGCCTATGAGCCATGGATGGCCGTAAAATCAGAGTGTCCTTCTTTAAACGTTGCCATTTACTCTTATGGAGAACGCATTTTAAAAGATCGCTTAAAGAATGAAGCAGCAGCAGATAAAGCTAAGTTTCAAGTAGAGTTATTAGCCCTTTATGACGATTGGATCAAATACTTTCCTACAAAAAGAGGGAAAAGTAAAATAGGGGATATTCTTTCGAGTAAAGCTCAAAATATGATTGATTTCAAAATTGGTACTTCCCAAGAAATCTATGCTATTTTTGATGAAGCCTATAAAAAAGATGCTGCTAGCTTTACTAATCCTAAGCGTTTATATAATTATTTCAAAACATTTTATGATATTTACAAGTCTGGCAATGGTCCTGTTACTACTGCAATGCTTTTTGATAAGTATGAAGAGGTCTCAGAGAAATTTGAACTAGAAGAAACAAGTTTAGCGAAAAGATTAGATGTTATCTTAAAGAAAGAAGAAAGTGGAGCTGCTCTTTCTACAAAGGATTTAAGACGTCGTCGTATTTACGACACTAATTCTAATGCAATTGGTGTTTTTTTAAGAAATCTTGATGCAATTATTGCAAAAGAGTCTAGCTGTGAAAACTTGATTCCACTGTACCAAAGTTCTTTTGAAGAAAACAAGAGTAATCCGGTATGGTTAAATCGAGCTGCTGGTCGAATGAAAAGTAAAGAGTGTACGGATGATCCATTATTTGTTACCATTGTAGAGGCATTACACGCTTTAGAACCTTCTGCTAACTCTGCATATTATTTAGGAATCTTAAATGATAAACGTGGAAATAGTAGTGAAGCTTTGCGTTACTATGAAGAGTCTATTTCTTTAGAAACAGACAAATATAAAAAAGCCAAAACCTTATATAAAATTGCCTTAGAATTTAAAGCTAAAGGGCGTAAGTCAAAAGCGAGAAGTTATGCCCGCAAAGCATTAGATTTCCAGCCTTCTTTAGGTAAGGCTTACTTGTTGATCGCTAACCTATATGCGAGCAGTGCAAATGATTGTGGAAACACACAATTTGAAAAGAGAGCAGTTTATTGGCTAGCAGCAAATATGGCCAGAAAAGCAGCCAGTGTAGATGCTTCTATTAAAAAGAACGCGCTAAAAACTGCTGTAAGTTATGAAGGAAGAGCGCCAAGTAAAACCGATATCTTCACAGAAGGTAAAGAAGGAGCAAGTGTAACTTTCTCTTGTTGGATTAGAACAAGCGTTAAAGTACCAAAACTTTAAAATGAACTCCCTAGGGAATTTACATTATATTAAGGTTGCCATTATTATGGCAACCTTTTTTTGTTCTTGTGACAATGGTCGCACCGCAGCGATTAACGAACAACCTATAAAGGGTCAACCCGCTGCAATAGCTTATGATATTCGAATGGTCTATACAGATTCTTTACAGATCAAAGCCATTTTGACCGCCCCAGAACATCACGATTACACTAATCTTTCTCTAGCCCACTCTACTTTCCCAAAAGGACTTAGAGTAACCTTCTTAGACGAGTTTCAAAAAGAGAATGTCATCACTGCAGACTATGGTATTTTATATGATGCAACGGGCTTGATTGACTTGCAAGGAAATGTTGTGCTTCAAGCCAGCGACGGGGGATTATTAGAAACACCTCAACTCTATTGGGCAGCAGAAGAAGAGTGGATTTTTACCGAAGAAACCTTTAACTTCTCTAATGAAGATTATGCCGTGGTGGCCACTCGGTTGGATACCAACAAAGAATTTACTAAATTTAAAACAGGAAAGTTAACCGGAACTGTTGCAGTTCAAGAAGAAACAACCGAATGAAAGCACATAGAATTTCTGAAATATTGTATATACTTATTGCCATTATTTCTGTTAAAGAAGCTTATGTTCTTTGGGCGATTCGCCCGAATAAAGCTTACATCTTTTTAGGCTTTTCGGTACTCGCGATTTTTATGTACTTTTTTAGAAGTCATTACCGTAAGAAATTTAATCGCCGTAACCAATAAATGGGTACAATAGACAGTATTATACTACTTTGCTTATTGCTTTCTGCCTTTTTTTCTGGGATGGAAATTGCCTTTATTTCCTCAAACAGGATATTCATAGAAATTGAAAAGAACAAAAATGGTTTTACCGCTAAACTCCTGTCCTTTATTACCCAGAATCCTTCTAGATTTATCACCACTATGTTGGTGGGGAATAATATTACTCTAGTCATTTATGGAATCTTAATGGGAGATAAAATCATTGAAGTCTTATTTCCAGAGGTGATAGGAGTTGAATTGCCCTTACTCATATTATTTTATCAAACCTTGATTTCAACGGGAATTATCTTGCTTACTGCAGAATTTTTACCTAAGGTCTTTTTTCAGCTATATGCGAATCAATTAGTGAAGTTTTTTGTTCTTCCGGCCGCTTTTTTCCATGCGGTTTTTTCTCCCATAAGTCATTTTATTTTACAGCTAACCAATGCACTTTTACGTCTTTTTTTTAAAACAGGTACAGAGAAAATGGAACTGGCCTTTTCAAAACTAGAGTTAGGTGATTATATTGAAGAACAGGTAGAAGGGATACTAAATAAAGCACAACTTGATGCAGAGATACAAATCTTTCAAAACGCCTTAGAATTTGCCACAGTCAAAGCGAGAGAAGTCATGTTACCTAGAGCAGAGATAACCGCGATTGAAAAAGGGAAAGGTATAGAGGAACTCAAAGATTTATTTGCCACTACTGGTTACTCAAAAATACCCGTTTATGAGGATACAATTGACGATATCATAGGTTTTGTTCATGCTTTTGAAATGCTCAAACAGCCTAAGAGTATTAAAGAAATTTTACTCCCAGTTGAATTTATTCATGAACCTAACCCTATTAATGAAGTGCTGGATCGTTTAACGCGCAAGCGTAAAAGTATTGCGGTGGTTTTAGACGAATATGGTGGAACCGCAGGTCTCTTGACCATTGAAGATATCGTCGAAGAACTATTTGGTGAAATTGAAGACGAACACGATCAAGTGGATCACTATGAAAAGCAAATTAGCCAAACTCAATTTGAGTTCTCGGCTAGATTAGAAATTGATTATCTCAACACCACTTATAATCTCCAATTGCCCCAGGATGAAAATTATGAAACCCTGGGCGGTCTAATTGTCTATCATACGGAGGAAATACCTGCAGAAGGAGGGGTCTTAAGTATTGAAAATTACCGAATTAAAGTAACCCAGGTTTCTTCGACTAAGATTGAGCGTGTTTCTTTAGAATTTTTCCCGATACAATAGGGTCTAAGCCACTCTTTTTAACTGATTTTCTCAATCCTTTAAAGGCTTTTATAATTGCAAAGTAAGTTGTACTTTCGCATTCAAAACAAAAAAACCAATAGCATGGCCATACTTGGTAAAATTAGACAACGATCTATCTTTTTAATTCTAGTCATAGGATTAGCACTATTTGCTTTTGTCATCTCAGGAGCATTTGGCAATGGATCAGGTGATACAGGATCAAACGAACCCATTGGGGTTGTCAACGGAGAAGAAATTCCCTTAGAAAACTTTAGACTTCTTGTCGATCAAACAGAACGTAATTATGGTTATACCACACTTCAAGCGGTACAAACTGTCTGGAATCAATTTGTGCGCAATGAGCTTTTTCAAAATGAATTTGATATTCTAGGAATTGACGCAGGAAAAGATCAAATTGAGCAAGTGGTTTCTTCAACAGAATCTATAATCACAGATACCCGTTTTATCAACGAAGCAGGATTTTTTGACTTTGGGCTTTTTGCAGATTTTATTGCTCAATTGCGCGATACTAATCCTCAAGCTTATGAGACATGGAAACAACAGGAGGCGGGGATTATTGCTTCTGCCCGTGAATCCATTTATTTTGACTTAATTCAATCTTCTTTAACAGTAACAGAGCAAGAAGCTAAAATGCTTTACCACTTAGAAGCAGATAATGTAGACTTAAACTATGTTCAAATTCCTTATGCAAGTTTAGCCGATAGTTTATTTAGCGTTAAAGAAAGTGAAGTAAAAACTTACATCAAAGAGAATGCAAGTCAATATGAAAGAGAAGCATCAAGAAGTCTACAATACATTTCTTTTTTAGAGCAAGCTACAGAAGAAGATCAAACCATTATTCGCAATGAACTTGAAGCTCTTGTAGATGATCGTATAGAATACAACGATGTGTCTAAATTGACCGATACCATCCTAGGGTTTAACAACACCAATAATTTAACAGAATTTATTGATCGTTATTCTGAAGAGAGTTTTGATTCTATCTACATCGCAAAAGGAAGACTTCCATCTGAATATGCAGAGATTATCTCCAACTTACCAGAAGGAGAAGTTTTTGGGCCATACAAGGACATCAATTCTTTAAAAATATCGAAACTACTGGATAGAAAAACTAATGGAAATATCCGTGCGAGTCATATCTTGATCTCTTACAAGGCAGCAGACCGTGCTGAAGCAGACGTGACAAGAACAAAAGCAGAAGCAAAAGCGCTTGCGAATGATCTCTTACGTCAAGTGCGCCGTGATAGTGATCGTATAGGTGCATTAGCATTAAAATACTCAGACGGGCCATCTAGAAATACTGCTGGAGACCTTGGTTTCTTCCAAGAAGGTGGAATGGATGACAAGTTTTTTAATTTTGCCAATAAGAATAGAGTTGGAAGCGTTGGTTTAGTTGAAACATCTTTTGGCTTCCATGTAATTAAGGTTACAGATAAGCAAGACCTAGTTTTATTAGCCAGCGTAAGTAGGGATATTGTTCCTTCAGGCGAAACAGCGAACCTTGTATTTAAAGACGCGACTCAATTTGAAATGGATGCTGGAAAAGGAGATTTTACTAGTGTAGCAGAAGAAAGCAACTTTAATATTCGAAAAGTAGCTCAAGTGGCTCAACTAGACGAAAATCTTCCAGGATTACCAGAACAACGCAATATTGTTCAATGGGCGTTTAACGATGACACCAAAGTTGGCTACATTAAGCGTTTTAACCTTTCTTATGGAGGTTATGCCGTTGTGCAAGTTACTGCAGCACGAGATAAAGGTTTAGCAGCTCCACAAGAGGTACTTCCAGAAGTAACCAGAGCAATTCTAAAAGAAAAGAAAGCAAAACAGATCATTGCTGAAAACAAAAATACTTCTTCCCTAGAAGATCTTGCTGCAAAGAATGGTCTTGAGGTAGTGAATGCTTTAGCCGTAAATCAAAAGAGTGGTACCTTAGTGGGTTCCGGTTTTGAGCCCTATGTTGTGGGTACTGCCTTTAGCTTAAAAGAAGGTGCTTCTTCACAATTAGTTAAAGGGAATAACGGCGTGTTTATGTTACAAGTCACTGCGAAAGAAGTTGCGAATGATCTTGAAGACTATACCGATTATGCTAAACAATTAACTACTCAAGGACGTGAGCGTCTAGGACTGGCAATTGTGAGGGCACTTGAAACATCTGCAGAGATTGAAGACAACCGTGCGTTGTACTATTAGTCTTAATAGGTATTAAAATGAAATCCCCTTTTACAGGGGATTTTTTTCACCCTAAAATGAAATCTGTATATGGAATTACAGTCTTAAATCCTTTTTCTTGAAAGTAAGCTTTTGTTGGGCCGTTCCCAGCAGCTAAAACAAAATCACCTCCCCAGGCACCCAGACTTTTGATTTGCCCATCAAAGTCTGGAAAAAGGCGATGCTGTACTGGCATTTGATTTAAAAATGATGCTGTAATACCTTCGTGCTCTTTCAATAAAGAGCAAAAGCGTGCTAGGTCATTTGTTTGTGCGATTTCTGTTCCTATTGCTGTCAAGCGCTCTTTGACAGTAGGGTGGATAACTTCTTGCATTTGATAATTGGAGATGGCCGCGCGGCTATTTTGTTTTTGATTCAAATGAACAAAGAATAATTTTTCTTTAAAAGCCGGAGAGAAAGCGATAGGAATTACCTTTGGGGTATAACCATTTCTCTCATAATAAATAGGGCTATTATTTTGTGCCGCAGCAATATCATACCCGCTTCCCCCCATGGTTTTTTCTAATAATAAGTAAGGGTTGATTTTGAGCCATTGTCCGAGATTGTTGATCAAGGTAGAAGAGGATCCTAAACCCCAATCACGTGGAAATTCAAGTGATGCCGTTATTATTAAACCATTTCGATAAAAATCTGGAACAAGTTCGTTTAGGGTGTTTAATAATACCTGGACAGAGGCGAGGTGTTCTGGGGAAGTTTTATTCGTAGCAATACAGTTGAATTTGGTGTCAAAAGTTAGATTGATCCACAGCTCATTTTGATCTGTATAACTTTGCCATTCAATGGTCTCACTTGTATTGTATTCTACATTGAGTGATTGTCCTCTTTTTGTGGGAAGTGATAAAGCTTTTACCCCTTCAAGAACCGCGTACTCTGCAGTGAGTAAGACCTTTCCATGACTATAAAATTTCATGCATTATTTTTTTTAAGGAAGTTAGCCACTGCACTATGACTGACCGAATTTGTTTTAAAAAAGATTATAGCGGCTTCTTTCTGGGCTGGGGTCGCGTTGAGTTGATTTAAAATATTCAACAAATGCATTTTCATATGACCTTTTTGTATCCCAGAGGTCACTAAAGATCGAATTGCGGCAAAGTTTTGTGCTAATCCAGCAACAGTAATGACTTGCATTAGATCTTTGGCAGAAGGATGTCCCAGTAACTCTAGCGACCACTTAACCAGCGGATGTAAGTTGGTTAGTCCCCCTACAGTTCCTATGGCTAAGGGTAATTCTAATTCGAAGTGCAAGCTGTCTTCTGCGATATAAGCGTGAGATAAACTGGCGTATTGACCGTTTCTTGCTGCAAAGGCATGTGCACCCGCTTCAACAGCCCTAAAATCGTTTCCGGTGGCGATAACTACAGCATCAACACCATTCATTATCCCTTTATTGTGCGTCACTGCTCTAAAAGGTTCTTTTTGTGCGATGTTTATAGCGCGAACAAATTTTTCTGCAAAGGCTTGCTTGCTTAAACCTTCTTCTTGTTCCAGCGCTTCAATAAGGCAAGAAACACTTGCTTTTGCAATGCAATTAGGAACATAATTTGAGAGTATGCTCATAACGATTTCAATCTCTTTTTCCTCTTCCGTGAAAATGGTTTCAGCTTGAAGATAGTGTTGTAATCTTTTGGCGATAGCCTCTAAGCAAGAGTTGATAAAATTAGCCCCCATGGAATCCACGGTTAAAAAGCATAAATGCAATTGGAAATAGTCTTCAATCAGAGCGGTCTTATTTCGCAATTCAATAGAGCGAATCCCACCACCTCGTTTTTCCATATTTGTGGTAATATAGCTAATGTCTTCTCGCAGTTGATCTTTTATTTTAAAAATGAAATGCTCGAGTTTAATGGCTTCACCTTTAAAGATAAAGTGAATTTGCCCAATTTTTTCTTCGCCTAAAATCTCAGTTTTAAATCCTCCACGATCTCCCCAGTATTTTGCAGCTTTTGCTGCAGCAGCCACCACAGAGCTTTCTTCAATGGCCATGGGTATGGTATAGAGTTTCCCATTAATATTAAAGTTTGGAGCAACCCCCAGGGGTAAATAATAGTTGCTAATAGTGTTCTCTATAAAATCATCGTGTAGCTGCTGAAGTTGATCTTCTTGATGCCAGTATTGTTCAACAACTGCCTTTGCTTCGCTCGTATTGTGAAAGTGTGTTTTAACAATCCATGCGATTTTTTCTTTTTTAGAGAGTTTAGAAAACCCGCTTACAGGCGTTTGCATAGTGCGCTATTTTTTTTTGTAAATATACGCTTTTTCAAGCCCGTGCGAATTTTTGTTAGGGGTTGAAATTACTTCAATAAAATGATTACTTTTATTGAAAACAATCTCTTAAAAGACTGTAAAACCAATTGAACTGTAATGGCAACTGAAGCATATCAAGAAGCAACCCTCTTTGGACATCCAAAAGGTTTATTTTATTTATTTTTTGCAGAACTCTGGGAACGATTTAGTTTCTATGGCATGCGAGCTTTATTAACCCTTTACATGGTAGAGGAAATATTCAAATCTTTATCCAATAGAGATTTTGCAACTGCGGCTGTTTATGCCTCTTATGGTTCTCTTGTCTATGCCTCTACCGTTATAGGCGGTCAGGTTTCTGATAAAATTTTGGGGATGCGTTCCTCCATATTTTTAGGGGGTGTTCTCATGGCGATTGGACATTTTGTCTTAGCCATAGAAAATAATATAGCTTTCTTTTTAGCCCTTGCTTTTATAATCGTTGGGAATGGATTTTTTAAACCGAATATTTCCACTTTTGTTGGCGCATTGTATAAAGACGGTGATGTTAGAAAAGATTCAGGGTTTACGATTTTCTATATGGGAATCAATATTGGTGGCTGGATTGCGCCATTATTATGCGGGGGATTGGCAGTAACTTATGGGTATCACTATGGATTTGCCTTGGCAGGTTTTGGAATGATGGCTGGTCTTTTATTCTTTTGGAGCGGAATCAACAAGAACGTTTTTGGAGATAAAGGATTACCACCCAATAATGATACCTATGAAAAGCTCGTGTTAGGTATTCCACAAAAAACACTAATCCCTATTATAGCGGTTTTGTTTGTGCCAATAATTGCCTACGTATTATCTTCTTACGAGGCAATTATGGATGGAGAGTCTTTCCTGGGAGATGAAACAATTGTGGGTTTAATATTTAAGCTAATTGGCATTACAATTGTGATTTACCTCGGGAAAATAATGTTAGAATCCACAGCCGATGAGAGAAAGAAATTATTCATAGCTGTTTTAATTACTTTTTTCATGACCATGTTTTGGGGATTCCATGAGCTGTCTGGAAGTGTAATTACTTTATTCGCTTCTAGGAATGTAGCTTTAGACGGATATATGACTGCAGCCCAAACAAATTCTTTAAATTCAATGTTTATCATTCTATTGGCCATTCCTATTTCTTTATTATGGGAGTCCTTATCAAAGAAAAAATTAAACCCTCGAACACCTTATAAGTTTGGTCTTGGCTTGGTTTTAGCGGGGGCTAGTTTCTATATCTTAGCTTTAAGTAAGGGGAGTGCAGATGAAAATGGAATGGTTTCTTTCGCCTATTTGATCATTATGTATTTTGTTTTATCCATAGGTGAATTATTTATGTCTCCAGTAGGTTTATCTAAGATTACTAGCTTATCTCCAAAACGCATAGTAGCTTTTATGATGGGAATTTGGTTTTTATCTTCTGCCTATGCTTTTCAAATAGTTGGTTTTATAGGAAAGCAATTAGCCGTTGATAGTACCAAGACTAATATTGGTGGTTTAGACACGATTGATATCTATACAGATGGTTTTATGTTAATATCCCAATACGCCTTGGGTGCAGGATTAATCGTGATTATTTTCTCACCACTTATGAAAAAACTAATGGGTGAAGTACATTAAAATAGCAGCTATGAAATTTAAAGTGATGTTTCTTTTATTGCTCGGTTCTATTGTCGCCCAGGCACAGGAAATACAGTGGATGACTTTAGCCGAAGCACTTGAAGCTCAAAAGACAGCGCCTAAAAAAATATTTATGGATGTCTACACCAAATGGTGTGGACCTTGTAAATTATTAGACAAAAAGACTTTTGGGAACAGAGACGTGGCAGGTTACATTAGCGAGCACTATTATGCAGTAAAGTTCAATGCAGAAGGAAACGAGGAAATTGCTTTTTACGATCAAGTATTTCGCAACCCTAATTATGACCCTAACAGGAGAAGTAGAAACTCTACGCATCAATTCACACAATTTTTAGGCATTAGAGGCTATCCTACTATGGTCTTCTTTAGCGAAGATGGAGATCCCATTATGCCAGTGGTAGGATACCTCACGCCCCAGCAATTAGAGCCTTACCTCAAGATGATAAAGCAAGGGGATTATGCGGTGTTTACAAAACCAGAAGACATAGAGATTTATCTTAAGAATTTTATCCCTCGATTTAGAAAAGAGACAAAACGCCCCCTGTAAAAATAAATCTAGCATCGGGGTATATTTATCTTCTTGAATTATTATTTGTTTATCCTATTACAATTATGAAATATTGGTCAACTTAATTTAATCTCCGTTCTAAGACAACTGTAAAGTTGTTCTCTTGAGAAATCTTAACCAGTTGACTGTAATGATCGTGAAGGAGTTTTTGATCGATATTTCCCACTAGATTTCCCAACCCATAAAACAAAGTCCCATGAGAAATGTTTGTCTCATGATGGGAGGAAACATAGAGAAACACCCCAATAAAACTAGGTACAGTAGCCCATTAATCCCTAGATAGAGTGGGTCATTTTGATTGGCGGTAAGAGCGCCAGAGACTAATACCAGTAAGAATGGTACTAGAGGCAAAAAAAACCTTCACCTTTAAATATACAAAAGTCTTTATTGTAGACCAGCAATAATGGCTTGAGCAACCTCTTGGCTGGCGTTTTTTTCTCCTAGCAATTTTTTTAAACCTTGGTAGTCAACTTCAATTTGCTTTCTCACTTTTTCTTCTCCTAAATTTGTTAATGTACTGGTGATCATTTCAAGGGTACAATCCTTTTGAATAAGTTCTTTCACTACTTCTTTTTGTAAAATCAAATTGACCAGAGAAATATAATCAAGCTGAACAAAACGCTTTGCAATGGCATAACTAAGGCCACTACTTTTATAACACACCATTTGAGGGACACCAAAAAGGGCCGTCTCTAGGGTAGCGGTTCCGCTGGTTACAATGGCAGCATAAGCATTTTTTAAAAGTTCATAAGTTTGATTGTGCAAAAGGGAGACTGCAGGGTGTATGGTGAACTTTTGATACCATTGTGGATCTATACCTGGTGCACCAGCAATCACAAAATGGTACTGAGGGAAACGGTTAATGACAGATAAAAAAACAGGCATCATTTTGTTGATCTCTTGCTTTCTACTGCCTGGTAAAAGGGCTATAATAGGTTTATTGCTGTCTTTTATTTGATGGATTAGCATTTCCTTTTTTTGACGTTCTTCTTGAATGACTTGAATCAATGGATGCCCTACATAAGTGACATTATAATGATGTTTTTCTTTAAAATAGGGGGCTTCAAAGGGCAGAATCACATATAGAGCATCCAGATCGCGTTTAATTTTTTTGATACGATTTTCTTTCCACGCCCAAATCTGCGGGCTTATATAATAGTGGTTAGGGATTCCTTGCTTTTTGGCCCATTGCGCAATACGCATATTGAAACCTGGATAATCGATATAGACTAGCACATCGGGTTGAAAACGTAAAATATCATTTTTGCAGAAAGCAAGATTATTTAAAATAGTCTTAAAGTTAATTAGCACCTCCCAGAAGCCCATAAAAGCTAATTCTTTATAATGCTTGACAATCGTACCTCCTTGCGCAGCCATCTTTTCGCCTCCCCAAAAGCGAATATCTGCAGAAGGATCTTCTAAAACAATGGCCTTCATTAAGTTAGATCCGTGTAAGTCACCAGAGGCCTCTCCTGCAATGATATAGTATTTCATCTATACGACTTTGAGGATTCCTACCACAACGACTAAAAGAATTAAGAGACTCACTAAGCCATATGCAGTTTGATAGTTTCTTCTTCTAATCAAGATAAAAAATGCGGGTAGGTTTAATAATGCCCCAAGGCTGATCAATGATCCTAATTTTTTTTCCTGATACAACAGTTTAAAACTGTTAAAAAGATTTGCTTCTGAAAAGTAGAGGGTAAAGAGTACCATCCCTATAAAAGTTAAAATAAGCCCAATGATGACCCCAATTAGTTTCTCTTTATTCCTCAAAATTCCAAGTATTTAATTTTTGTATAACATGATGGGCTGTAAGGTCAAATTGAGTGGGTACGATGGAAATATACCCTTGGGCTAAAGCAGCTTCATCTGTATCTTCCCCACGATCTTCATTAATAAATTCTCCTGTAAGCCAGTAATAATCTTTGCCCATGGGACTTTGTCTTTTATCAAATTTTTCTACCCAGTGTGCCTTGGCTTGACGACAAATTTTAATCCCTTTGATGTCCTGTTGATTCCTCAAGGGGAAGTTTACATTTAAGACAACATCAGACGGGATTTTTTCCTTTAAAGCATTTCGGACAATCTTGTCAATAAAAGGCTTTAGAGGTTCAAAATCTGCTGTCCATCGATAGTCGTAAAGTGAAAAACCAATGGCAGGTACACCCTCAATACCCGCCTCTATAGCGGCACTCATTGTCCCAGAATAGATTACGTTTATAGAAGAATTAGAGCCGTGATTAATGCCAGAAACGCACAAATCTGGTTTTCGATCCATCAACTCATTAATGGCTAACTTAACACAGTCTGCAGGAGTCCCAGAGCTTTGATATTCCTTTTGCTGTCCTCCATCTACATTGATTGCCGTGCATTCAAGAGTTGAATTAATGGTAATGGCGTGACCCATACCAGATTGTGGACTGTCTGGGGCAACCACCACTACATCGCCAATACCATTCATTACTTCAATAAGTGCACGAATTCCTGGAGCAGTTATACCATCGTCATTTGTGACTAAAATTAAGGGTCTTTTCGACATGAATTTTTTTTTAGCTAAGGTAAGAAAATACTTTCCTAGGCTGTTAAAATAGCGTCAAAAAGGGAGTGGTTGCTTGCTAAGACGTTGTCAATTCAATATATTAGTACGCTAATCCAAATGCTATGAAAAAAATTACTGCTTTATCTTTGTTGTTGCTTGGTGGATTGACCCTAGTTGCTTTTACCGAAACGATTAAAAACCCATCAAAAGATAAGTTACTTATTGAAATTATCTCTTATGTTTTGAACAGAGGGCATTTTTCTCCTTCGCAGATAGATGATTCTTTTTCAGAAAATATCTACATGAATTATCTCAATGGACTAGATGGAAGACATCAATTTTTTATCAAAGCAGACATCAATAATTTCAAAAATTACAAAAGAAAAATTGACGATCAAATCAAGGCATCGAAGGTCGACTTTTTTAACCTTTCACATGAAAAGTTTCTTCAACGAATGGAACAAGTCAAAGCGTTTTACCCTGACTTACTGAAAAAACCATTTGATTTTTCAAAAAAAGAGATGATCAATACAGATTATGAAAACGCTCCTTATGCGCAATCTTTGTCAGAATTGAAGACTGTTTGGAGAAAGTTTTTAAAATTTAATGCGCTAGGGATTTATGCAGGAATAAAAAAGCGAGAAGAAGATAAAAAAGCAGCTGATTCAACCTATGTGGTCAAACCAGATGTTGCGCTAGAAGTAGAAACTCGTGAGATCTTAAAAGAAGACATGAAATACTTTTTTGAAGCTCGTGATGATCTCAATCGAAACGACTTCTTTTCTTTATATGTCAATGCAATTGCACTTCAATTCGATCCACACACCAGTTACTTAGCCCCTAGCGCTAAAGATCGTTTCGATCAAAATATCTCTGGGAAATTTGAAGGGATTGGTGCAAGGCTAACAAAACGAAATCAAGAAATTGAAATTGTTGAGGTGATTTCTGGAGGTCCAGTTTGGCAAGGAAAGTTGATTGAGCCTGGCGATAAAATTCTTAAGGTTGCTCAAGTTGATGAAACCCCAGTAGACGTTGTAGGAATGCGTTTAGACGATGTGATTAAACTAATTAAGGGACCTAAAGGGACTCAGGTTTTCTTAACCATAAAGAAAGTAGATGGCTCCATTACTGTTGTCCCCATTACTAGAGATGTAATAGAGTTAGAAGAAGTTTTTGCTAAATCGACCATCATAGAAAAAAACAATCAACGATTTGGCTTAATTCACCTTCCGCGTTTTTATGTTGATTTCACTGACTATGGAAATCGCAATGCAGCATCAGATGTTAAAAATGAAATTGCAAAACTAAAAGCAGAAGGAGTAGAAGGAATTATTTTTGACTTGAGAAATAACGGTGGAGGATCCCTACAAACCGTTGTGGATATGGCAGGTTATTTTATCGAATATGGACCCATAGTTCAAGTTAAATCTACTGGAGGACAAAAACAGATTCTAAGTGACCTAGATAAGTCAATTGAATGGGATGGCCCATTAGTTATTATGGTAAACGAATTTTCGGCTTCCGCCTCAGAAATATTAGCCGCCGCCCTACAAGACTATAATCGCGCCATTGTTTTAGGGAGTAAACAAACCTTTGGAAAAGGGACTGTCCAAAATGTTATTGACTTAAATCAAATCATTTCTAATAATACCTATGGTGATCTTGGGGCTATGAAGTTAACTACCGATAAGTTTTATCGTATTAATGGAGGGTCAACCCAATTAGAAGGTGTAAAAAGTGATATTATTTTTCCTAATCGTTATGCCTATATAGATACAGGCGAGAAAGATCAAGATAACCCGCTAGAATGGGATAAAATATCTTCAACAGACTTTACCTTGTGGTCCTCTGGAGATCAATATAAATATGCTATTGAACGAAGCCAAAAGCGCCTGGCAGATAATCCTTTTGTTCAATTGATTGATGAACAGGCTAAATGGGTAAAATCAAGACAAAATAATTATAATTTTCCCCTTAATTTTGAGGCTTACTTGTCTAAAAATAAATCCATTGATCAGCAAGCAGAGAAGTTTGAAAAGTTAAAGGAGTTTAAAAATATACTTTCTTTCAAGGCCCTAGAGAAAGATTTGCCCTTAATTCAAAAAGATGCAATTTCTAAAGAGAAGAGAGTGCGATGGGAAGAAAGTTTAGGAAAGGATATTTATGTTGATGAAGCAATAAATGTATTAAGTGATTTAACTAAATTCAAAGGGAATAAACGCTCAATCGCTCAAGTAAAAAAATAAAGTATTGGATCAGCGGCTTATTTCTTTAAAGGTGCTTAAAAATCCATTTGGGGGCATAAGTCTAGCTTTTATTTGTATCATTACTTTTAGTGCCATTGTAGCAGGTTTTCTTGCGCCAGATAATACTTTACATGCCAATAGAATGCATGTCTCTATACACTCTAAATCTCCCGGTTTCAAGGTTTTACTTTTGTCTATTCCTTCTAAAACAGGGGAGTTACTGGAAGAAATTCCTTTAGAAGATTATTATTGGAAAGAGGGGATTCTATTTTATCGTTCCTATGGAAGTAGTCAAGAGTATTACCAGTCGGTTGATCAAGATGTATTTCCCGTCAATTTATCACAGCAAGTCATAGAACAAAACTATATCAGGACACAAAAATTTATATTGGGAACAGATAAATTTGGTCGAGACCTTTTAAGCCGCATGCTCTTTGGGGCTCGAATTTCTTTGTCAATAGGGTTTATTGCAGTTTTAATTTCTTTAGTTGTTGGTGTTTTTTTAGGAGGGTTAGCAGGATATCTAGGGGGGAAGACAGATCAATTTATACTATGGTTGATTAATGTGGTTTGGAGTATTCCCAGTCTCTTGATGGTCATTACTATAACACTAGCGTTAGGAAAAGGTTTTTGGCAAGTTTTTATTGCGGTGGGATTAACAATGTGGGTAGAAGTCGCACGTTTAGTTCGAGGACTTGTTTTATCCATCAAAGAACAAACCTTTATTCAGGCGGCAAAAGGAATGGGCTTTTCTTCTACAAGGATTTTTATTCACCATATATTTCCATTATTAATTCCTTCTTTGATTGTTATTGGAACAGCAAACTTTGCCAGTGCCATTTTGATTGAAAGTGGATTGAGTTTTTTAGGGATTGGAGCACAACCCCCAATCCCCAGCTGGGGAGGTATGATTAAAGACCACTTTAGGTATATATTGTTAGGGAAAGCTTATCTCGCTATTATTCCTGGACTAGCGATTATGAGTCTAGTTTTAGCCTTTATGATGTTAGGGAATGCCTTAAGGGATGCGCTGGACGTTAAAAATTAGCTTCGTTCATTCGGTTAGCATCAAGATTGAGATAGATAAAGATTAAGACGGTGAAAGCCATTAAACTTGATCCGCCATAACTAATAAATGGCAACGGAATCCCAATGGTGGGAACTAATCCAATTGACATACCAATATTCACAAAGAAGTGAACAAAAATTATGCTAGCAACACTGAAAGCATAGATACGGGCAAAATTATTTTTTTGTGCTTCTGCTCGACTTAAAATTCGTAAAATCAATAGACTAAATAATATGACAACACTTGCACTTCCTAAAAACCCCCATTCTTCTCCTATGGTGCTAAAGATATAATCAGTGTGTTGCTCTGGTACAAAGCCTCCTTTGGTTTGAGTGCCCTGCAAAAAGCCTTTTCCTTCCCAGCCACCAGATCCAATAGCAATTTTTGATTGGTTCAGATTATAACCGATTCCCTGGGTGTCAACTTCTTTCCCAAGGATAATGTTAAAACGATCTCTATGTCGTTGTTCAAAAATTTCATTAAAGATATAATCCACAGAATAAACATATCCAGAACTCAATAGAATAAACATTAAATAAGGTAAGAAAGCGACTTTCTTATTGACTTTTTTGGAGAAAAAATACAATGAAATGATAACAAAAATTATACTCACATAAACAAAGGGAAGTGGAGATATGAGCGTGAGAATAAAAAAGAAAATCATTCCTGCAGTAACTAAAATATATGTTACTGGTAAGCCCTCTCTAAACAATACAAAAATAAATGCCCCAAATACTAGTGCAGATCCTGCATCTGGTTGTATCAAGATGAGTCCCATGGGTAAAGCAATAATTAACAGGATTTGGAGTAAAGAACTAAATCGGCGAATATCGATTTGTATTTCGCTTAGCAGTTTAGCGACAGCAAGTGCTACAGCCACTTTTGCAAATTCTGCAGGCTGTAACCCAATACCAGCAAAGTTATACCATGACCGCGCGCCAGAGATCGTACTTCCAAAGGGATACAAGCCAATTAATAGTAAGATAATTCCCAAATAAATCACACTGGCAAAACGTTCGAATATTTTTACTGGGGCGGCTAAAATAAATATTCCTGTAGCAAGGCTGAGGATAAAAAAGATCATTTGTTTCCCAATGGAACGGCTTAGATTAAACAGCTCTGGTTGATTGGCATCAAAAGTAGAAGAATAGATATTTGTTATCCCAAAGGAGACCAAGAGGAGGTAGATCAACAATACAAGCCAGTCTATTTTAAACGTTCTATTCATTGATTTCAAAGGGTTCTCCAGAAATAGGTTTTAAATATTCATGTGCTAGACTTCCCTCGACCATGCGTTTTTCAAGTCTTTTTCTTTTGACCGTTCCATTGAGGTAATCTTCAATCATCAAACTAGCGATAGGGGCGGCCCAACGTGCTCCCCAATAACCATTTTCTATAAAAACGGCGATGGCTATCTTGGGGTCATCTTTTGGAGCAAATGCCACAAAAATAGAGTGGTCGGTCAATTGTTTTCTTTCTCCATCGATATGTGTGAAATTTTCAGCTGTTCCAGTTTTACCACAGACTTCAATACCTTTGATACGCGCAATTCTAGCTGTTCCTCTTTCAACAACCTTATGCATACCATCTATGACTACCTCAAAATGCTCTGGGTCGATACTGGTGATTTTTTTGGTTAATTTTTGTTTGAGAGAATCTCCTTCTACCGCTTTGACAAAATGCGGAGTATAGTAAAAACCTCTATTGGCAATAGCAGCGGTAAAGTTAGCAAGCTGTATAGGAGTGGTTAATAATTCTCCTTGCCCAATTGCGTTTGAGATAATGGTAGGCGCTTTCCAACCTCCATTATTATAAGCACGATTGTAATAGGCAGCCCCGGGGACATGGCCAGGACGTCCAATAGATAGATCATATCCCAGATAATTCCCTAAACCGAAACTTTTTAAATGCTCTTTCCATTGATCGACTCCTTCTTCTGGTGTGGGATATTTTTCAATAATAGCTTTGTAAGTATGTGAAAAATATGTGTTACAAGATTTATAAATAGCACTGAGTAAGTCGTTGCGGGTGCCTCTTCTACAATGACATTCCATAAAGGCACCTCTGGCGTAATAATGTCCAAGATTACAGCGATATTTTGTTTTTGGTGTGATTGCCTCTTCTTGTAAGGCAATCAAAGCGTTTAATGTTTTAAAAGTTGAGCCAGGAGGATACTGGGCGAGTAGTCCACGATCAAAGAGGGGTTTTGCTAAGGTATCGTTTGCGAGTTTACGGTAGTTGAAAGACCGCTTTCTTCCCACTAGGATACTGGGGTTATAAGAAGGAGCATTGACAAGGGCGAGCACTTCTCCTGTAGCAGGTTCAATGGCAACAATTCCACCGCGCTTATTTTGCATTAAATTTTCCCCATAGGCTTGTAGTTGAGCATCTAGCGTAAGGGTGATACCTTTTGCTGGACTGGCAGCTACATCATATATGCCTTCTTTATAAGTTCCTAATATTCGATTAAAGCGATCCTTTTGAAGGAAGCGTTTTCCTTTGACTCCTCTTAATTGCTTTTCATAGGATTTTTCTACCCCTTGTCGTCCAATTATATCTCCGAGTCGGTAGTAATCGTCTTTTTTGAGATCGTTGTTATTCACCTCGCTTACATAGCCCAAAACATTCGCACCATGATTCACCCTATAGTTTCGCAAAGATTTCTTTTGGATAAAAAAACCTTTGAACTTCCACATTTGTTCTTGCAACTTTGCATAGGTTTCTTTAGAGATTTGATTAACAACAATCGAAGGCAAGCGTTTTGAATATCGACGAGCTTTTTTAAGATTATAGATTAATTTTTTCTTTCTGACACCCGTGAGTTCACAAAAAGATAAGGTGTCAAAAGGGGAAACGTTTTCTGGGATGATCATTACATCATAAGCCGGTTGATTCGCTACAAGTAATTTTCCGTTCCGGTCATAAATAAAACCGCGCTCTGGATATTCTGCGATTTCTAAAACTGCATTGTTTTCTGAAAGCGTTTGATAAGAAGTATTTACAACTTGTAGATCTAATAGTTGGTATAAAAAAATACTGGCCATTAAAACAGTAATCACACGAAGTAAAAATACACGCATCATTTTTTAGGTTGTAATAGATTAATTATTGCAGCAATTAAAATAAATGTAAAGAGGGTATTGGTAATGCTGTGCTTAAAAATAATCCAAAAATGTGCCATACTGAAATAGGCTACAAAAGTAAAAATCAATTGGTGGGTAAGGATCATTAAAAAGAGATACAAATGTCGGTTAGTCAATAATGTACCCTTAAACATAGCATGGGGTTGATCGTAATTTGCTCCTAAAGCAAATCGAGAAACTACCGGTCTAACAAAAGCGGTGGAGACACAAGCAATACTGTGTGCCCCAGGTGTTTGTGTTAGTAAATCAATTAAAAAACCTAGCATGAAAGCAATGAAAATAAATCCAAATTGATCTTGGGTCAATCGATAAACGATAAGGAGAATTATATAAACCGCTGGATTGCTGAAACCAAAAAGATTAACATGGTCAAAAATTAATATTTGAAAGAGCATTATTACAAAAGCCAAACCAAAAAAGCGGGTATAATACTGTATCATGGCGTTTGTTTTAAAAGCTCAATAATCTCTTCTCTGCGATTATTGCCAATAACATATACATATTTAATATCTGTCATATTATTGATCAATTCTATCTCGATATCATAGTATCCTCCATTGTTAGGGCGTTCAACTTCTGCTACTGTGCCTATAACAATTCCTTCTGGGAAATAGCTAGACATTCCTCCGGTAACTAGGGTATCTCCAACAGTAACGGGGTTGATCACAGATACATCTGATAAAAGCATTTTATTAGGAGCTTCGCCTGTCCAATAGAGAGACCCAAAGACGTTAGAGTTTTGAAACTTTGCATTGATCTTTAAATCGAGATTTAGAATCGATAAGACTGTTGCATAACCCCGACTAGTTTGATTGACAATCCCAACAATACCTTTGGTGCTAATCACCCCCATTTCTTTTGTTACCCCGTCATTTTCTCCTTTGTCTAAGAGTAAGATATTTCTATTTTGGGTATAGCTGTTGCGAATTAACTTTGCGGGTAGTGACCAATAGGAAGGGCCAGCAAGATTTTCATCTTCAAGAGCGGATATTTCAGATTGTTTGAATTTTTCTAACACCAAGTTTTTTAAAGTGTTGTTTTCTAATTGAAGGCGTTGGTTTTCTTCTTTAAGATCAAGATAACGCGATAAATTATCAAAAGGTTGATGGATAGTCCCAGCTAAAAATAAACTGCTTTTTGCAAGTTGAGTGTTGTGGTAGTTACTTTTTTTAGCCGAAAAGAGTAGGCTTATGCATAATAAAAAAAAGAAAAGCAAAAAGTTCTTATAGCGAATTATGGCATTTAAAACCCATTGCATCTTTTAGTTATTTAAGCAAAATTGTTCTGTAACGATCAATGTTTTTAAGAGCAATTCCAGTACCACGAACAACAGCTTGAAGTGGATCTTCTGCAATATAAACAGGGAGATCTGTCTTCAATGAAATGCGCTTGTCAAGACCGCGTAACATGGATCCTCCTCCTGCGAGATAAATCCCAGTATTATAAATATCTGCTGCTAGTTCTGGTGGAGTTTGAGACAATGCTTCCATAATGGCATCTTCAATGCGCAAGATGGATTTATCTAAGGCACGAGCTACCTCTCTATGGGAGACCATTGCTTGTTTTGGTTTTCCAGTGAGTAGGTCTCTACCCTGAACAGACATTTCTTCTGGTGGATTCTCAAGATCTTCTAGTGCAGCACCAATGTTGATTTTTATTTTTTCAGCGGTACGTTCTCCAACATAAAGATTGTGCTGGCGACGCATATAATAAACAATGTCATTGGTAAAGACATCTCCTGCAATTTTAACAGACTTATCACATACAATTCCAGAAAGGGCTATAACGGCTATCTCTGTGGTACCCCCCCCTATGTCAACGATCATATTCCCTTTGGGTTGCTTGATATCAATTCCAATTCCTATGGCTGCTGCCATGGGTTCATGGATCAAGTAAACTTGTTTACCGTTAACGCGTTCTGCAGATTCTCTAACGGCACGCATCTCTACTTCTGTAATGCCAGAAGGAATACAGATGACCATTTTTAGTGAAGGGGTTATTAATTTTTTCTTTAGAGTTGGAACACTTTTGATCAGCATACTGATCATTTGTTCTGAAGCGTTAAAATCTGCGATTACACCATCTTTCAACGGTCGTATCGTCTTAATATTTTCGTGGGTTTTCCCTTGCATCATACTCGCTTCATGCCCTATAGCGATAACTTTTTTAGTAGATCGGTCTATTGCAACTATAGAAGGGCTATCTACCACGACTTTATCTTTATGGATAATAAGGGTGTTAGCGGTTCCTAGATCAATAGCAATTTCTTCCGTAAGAAAGTCAAAAAATCCCATGTTTAGTGCAATGTTTTAAGCAGTTTATCAAAGTTAAGAAAAATTAATGGTTAAAATGACGTATTCCAGTGAATACCATTGACATCTTTTGAGCATTGCAATAATCAATCGATAATTGGTCTTTAATTGAGCCACCTGGTTGGATCACAGAACGAACTCCAGCATTATAAGCAATCTCTACACAATCTGGGAAAGGGAAAAAGGCATCACTGGCCATCACTGCACTGTTGAGATCAAAACCAAAGTTATTAGCCTTTTCAATAGCTTGCCTTAAGGCATCTACCCTAGAAGTTTGTCCAGTTCCAGAAGCTAGAAGTTGTCCGTTTTTAACTAAAACAATGGTATTTGATTTAGTGTGCTTACAGATTTTTGAGGCAAATAAAAGATCATCAATTTCTTCTTTACTGGGAGTAATTTCTGTTGCGGTATTTAAATGCTCTTGTGCATCTGTAACATTATCACGATCTTGAACGAGGTAACCATTTAAACAGGTCCTAATTGTTTTAGGATCTAAAGAAGCAGATTTTTGAATCAATAAAACGCGATTCTTTTTGCTTTTTAAAATAGTAAGGGCTTCTTCGTTGTAAGATGGCGCGATAACAACTTCACAAAAAAGCTCATTTACTTTTTCTGCTGTAGCGAGATCTATTTCTCTATTAGCAATCAGAACTCCTCCAAAAGCAGAAACTGGGTCGCCAGCGAGGGCGTCTTCATAAGCTTGTACCAAGGTTGCTCTTGAAGCAAAACCACAGGCATTATTATGCTTTAAAATAGCGAAGGTAGGACTGCTGTCATAAAACTCTAACATTAAGTTAACCGCAGCATCAATATCCAGTAAGTTGTTATAGGAAACTTCCTTCCCGTGAACTTGTTCTAATAAATCATTTAATGCTCCATAAAAAGTTCCTTCTTGGTGGGGGTTTTCTCCGTAGCGCAATGTTTTGGATTCTTGTTGACTTAATTTTAATGCAGTAGAAGCTTTTGTGTCCTTATTAAAATAGTTGAAGATAGCAGTGTCATAGTGGGAAGAAATTTGAAAGGCTTTAGTAGCAAAACGTTTGCGATCCTCACGACTAGGCGCGCCATTTGTGGCGATTAATAAATCGAGTACTTCTTGATAATCGTTCTTATCTGAGACACATAAAACATCTGCGAAATTTTTTGCTGCAGCACGGATTAACGAAATTCCTCCGATATCAATTTTTTCAATAATATCCTGTTCTCCTGCACCAGAAGCAACGGTTTTTTCAAAAGGGTAAAGATCAACAATCACTAAATCTAATTGAGGAATCTCAAACTGCGCTAATTCTTCTTGATCTGAAGTGTTGTTTTGTCGATTTAATATTCCGCCAAATACTTTTGGGTGAAGAGTTTTTACACGACCTCCTAAAATCGATGGGTAAGAGGTGATGTCTTCTACTGCGACTACATCAATTCCTAAATCACGAATGAACTTTTCTGTCCCTCCTGTAGAGTAAAGTGTAACACCTTGTTTATTGAGTTCTTGAACAATGGGGGCTAATCCCTCTTTGTTAAAAACAGAAATTAGGGCAGAAGTGATTTTTAATGAAGTGCTCATGTGCTAGTGGTTAAAATAATTTTTCGGCGATAACCGTATTGAGTTGTTCTAGAAATTTAGCGTCCTTTTCTGTAAACGCTTTGATTTTGTTTGAATCTATATCGATTTGTCCAATGTTAATCCCCTTTGAAAAAAGCGGAATAACAATTTCAGACTTCACGTGAATATCACAGGCGATATAATTGTCTTGGGCACTCACATCATCGACTAAAAAGTTGTCATTTGAGACAGCAACCTGACCGCAAATTCCTTTTCCAAATGGAATCTCCTCGTGATTTGTTGGGATACCCTCAAAAGCTTTTAGGTGCAATGTTTTTTCGGCATGGTTAGTCATATAAAAACCTACCCAGTCATAAACTTCAACTTCTTTTTGGAGGTAAACACAAATTTCAGTCAAGCGGACAAACTTATCTGTTGTTGGTTGATCGAGTAAAGATTTACAGTGCGTTAAAAGGGAGGAATAATCTGCCACTTTATTTTTTTTCAAAAATAGCGAAAACAGTGAGGATATAAGTAGCTTTCTTAAGAGAATTTACGGATTAATTATCAATAAAAAACAATGTACATTTGAAGTATGAAACAAACCGTTCAAGTCTTAGGGATGACCTGCCAAAATTGTCGCAGGGGGGTCGAAGAGAAAATGGCCTCTATTGAGGGGCTATCTCATGTTGAGGTTAGCCTTGAAAAAGCCGAAGCAAGTTTTACTTCCCCTACACATGTATCTGTTGATCTGCTAGCAAATACCTTAGGGGTAAAATATACAGTTAATCCTATAGCCAATGCTGTGGGAGCTAATTCACCTTCTAAATGGAAACAATTGCGCCCTCTTTTTTTAATCTTTAGTTATGTTATTATTGGAAGTCTAATGCTTACAAAGGGTGATTCAATCTCTCTTTTTATGACTAATTTAATGGGCTTGTTTTACCTTGTTTTTGGCTTTTTTAAGTTCTTAGACTATAAAGGTTTTCCAGCCTCTTTTAGGCAATATGATCCTATCGCTAAGCAAATAAAAATTTATGGGTGGCTGTATCCTTTTATCGAAACCATACTGGGAATAATGTTCTTATATCAAATTGAATTAGCGATTGCACTAAGGGTTACAGTAATTATTTTAGGAGCTACCACAGTAGGTGTGGCACAACAATTGTTTCAGAAAAGTAAAATACAGTGTGCTTGTTTAGGAACAGCATTAAATCTTCCTATGACAGAAGCAACTTTAATTGAAAACAGTATTATGCTTTTAATGGCGTTCAGTATGCTTAGCGGAATGATTTAATTGCCTATCTTTGTGCAGAATTAATTGAACATGAAACAATTACGTGTTATATTATTACTCTTACTCTTTTTGCATAGCAAAATAGGAGTAGCCTTTAATGTACACTATTGTGGCGCACATATTGCCAAGATCTCCTGGGCCTTCGACGCTAAGGGTTGTGGGATGGAAAAAAAGATTCCTACAACAGAAGAGCTTCAATTTAGCCAAAAAAATTGTTGTGAAGACGATCTCATCATTTCACAAAATGTTAGTGATCAAAACATCAACGATCAAGAACAATCTAATGTTGAGGTCTTAGCCGGGACGTTCAATCCTATCTTTAGACCTATTGTTGCTAATAGCGCTACGGTTCAACAAATGGGCATTCGCCCGCCCCCTAGGGAACCGCTTTATATCAATCATTGCGCTCAAATTTTTTATGAATAAGTGACTGTTTTCTTAACTCGAACAAGAAAGAATCACTTATACATAAATAAATGAAATACTTAAAATACTTTTTAATATTAGGACCTTATCTTTTAATGGCTCAAGCCGCTATTGAAGGAAAGATACTTATTCAAGAAAATAATGAAACCTACCCTCTTGCTGGGGTCAATATCTTTTGGTTAGAATCGGCTTTGGGAACAGTTTCTAATCAGGAAGGGGATTTTTCAATTTCCCCAATTTCATCGACAAATCGACTAATCATTAAATATTTAGGGTTTAAAACCGATACACTAAGCGTAACCTCTGGGAAAAAAATCTTTCACTTTATGAAAGAAGATACGGGAGAAAGCTTAGACGAAATTGAACTTATTCAACGTCGCAAAGCCGCACAAAAATCTTATATAGCTGCGCAAAATATCACACAAGTCAATAGTGCAGAATTACTCAAAGCTGCTTGCTGTAATCTTTCAGAAAGTTTCGAGACAAATCCTTCTATTGATGTGAACTTTTCTGATGCATTAACGGGGACTAAACAGATAAGAATGTTAGGGCTATCAAGTCCTTATTTATTAATTACAGAAGAGAACATCCCATCGGTTCGTGGGGCGTCGCAAATTTATGGTTTGACCTACACCCCAGGAACTTGGATAGAAAGTATCCAAATCACGAAAGGAGCAGGGAGTGTTACTAATGGTTTTGAAAGCATCGCAGGTCAAATTAACACAGAACTGCAAAAACCATTTTTAGATGCTCCGTTGTTTATCAATCTTTTTTCTTCGATTAACGGACGTCAAGAAGCAAATTTTCACTGGAATAGAAAACTATCCAATAAATGGAGTACAGGCTTATACCTTCATGGGAACCAGCGTACCCTTGTCACAGATCGAAATAGCGACGATTTTCTAGATCTCCCCATTGGCAAACAAATCAATGTATTGAACAGATGGCAATATACCGATGCTGAAAAAGGATGGGTAAGTTTTTTAAGTTTACGCTATCTCGACGATCACAAGCAAACTGGAGTAGTAGATTTTGACCCCACCACGGATAAAGGTTTAACCACTAGATGGGGCAGTGAAATTGACAGCCAGCGTTTTGATACCTCTTTAAAACTAGGCTATGTATTTCCGTTATTAACCTATCAAAGTTTTGGTTTTCAAGCGGCCTATAACAGTCATGATCAAAAAGCCTATTACGGTTTGAGACAATATGATATTAATCATCAAAGTTTTTTTAGCAATCTACTTTTCAACTCAATTATTGGGAATACAAAAAACAAGTTTAAAACAGGGATTAATCTCGCATGGGATCAATATAAAGAATGGGTAGACGCAACTAATTATCAAAGAACCGACCGTGTAATAGGGGCCTTTTTTGAGTACACCTATGATAGTTTAGATAAATGGAATATTGTTGCAGGATTAAGGGTTGATAGCCACAATAATCTGGGTGCTTTTATTACCCCAAGGCTTCATGTTCGTTATACACCATGGGAGCGTGCTGCATTGAGATTCTCCATGGGTCAAGGAAGAAAGTCAGCAAATGTGTTTGCTGAGAATCAAACGCTATTTGCAACAAATCGCGCGATTGATTTACGCCAAAATGGCGGAAGTATCTATGGCCTCCGACCAGAAAAAGCTTGGAATTATGGGGGGAGTATTCAGCAAGGATTTACCCTCTTTGGTCAACAAGGAGAACTAAATATAGATTATTATATCACTAATTTTCAAGATCAAGTTGTGGTGGATTGGGAAACTGCCCGTTACATTAGATTTTATAATCTAGCAGGAGAAAGCTATGCAAATAGTTTCCAGCTAGGATTTGACTATGTCCCCATTAAAAATGTTAGCACTCGTTTTGCGTATAAAAACTATCAGGTTAAAACCACTTATCTCGAAGGTTTAAAGCAAAGACCGCTACAACCAGAACACCGATTTTTTGTCAATGCAGATTACAATAATGTGACTGCAGAAGGAAAAGGATGGCGGGCTGACCTCACCCATCATTTCGTGGGAGAACAACGCTTACCGAACAATCCACGTGACGGATTAGATTTTTCAGCTGGAGCCTATGGCTTGTGGAATGCTCAATTGACTCGCGTTTTTTCTCCTCAATTTGAAGTATATTTGGGGGGCGAAAATCTTGCCAATCAAAGACAATTGAATCCAGTGATAGGGATCAACCAACCTTTTGGCAGGAATTTTGACGCTAGTTTAATCTACGCGCCTGTTTTTGGTCGAATGATTTATGCAGGATTGCGTTTTAATTTAAAATAATAATACTATGAAAAAAGTAATACTAATGCTCCTTTTGGCAGCGCCGTTAAGTTTATTAGCCCAGAAAAAAGACATTCAAAAAACTTCTTTTGAAGTCGAAGGGGTCTGTGGAATGTGTAAAGCAAGAATTGAAAAAACAGCCTTTGGATTAAAAGGGGTTAAAACAGCGAACTGGGACATACCTACACATCAATTTAGCATATTATATGACTCAAATAAAGTCAACTTAGAAGAAGTTCATCAAGCCATCGCAAATGCAGGGCATGATACTTCTCTCGCTACAGCACCAGATGAGGTGTATGAAAATCTCCCCATGTGTTGTTTATACGATCGTAAAAAGAAAGTAGAATAAAAAAAAGCGACCCCCTGGGTCACTTTTTTGTGTTGAAAAAATTTCAAGAAACTTTTCCATTTACAAAAGCGACAGTACCTGCAAGAAAGCCATCGATTAAACTCGAAATGATGATGGCTTTAGCAAAATACAATACTTCAATCCCTCCCTACTGCATAAAGAAGCGCCAGCTTAAAGCATACAATAATCCTTAAATTAATCCAACGTTAATGCCTGTCTTTTAATCAGTAATGTTAGTCCATCGCGTGAAAATAGCCTTATAAATAAAGGCGTAAATAAGCAATCTAAAAAGGTGTAAAGTAAAGAGGTTGATTCTTCCTCAATGACTAAATATGGAAATAAAATTCCGTAAACTAACCATCCTAATATAAAATAAGCAATGGTGCCTGCAATACCGGAAAAGGTAAGCCTTTGGTCATAACAATAAGATTTTGGTTCCCTTAAACGTAAACATTTTACAATAAATCCAAAAAAAAGCCGCTCAAAATTTTGAGCGGCTTAAGTGTTTGATGAGTTATTTTACTTACATCATTCCAGGCATTCCACCGCCCATAGGGGGCATTGCTGGACCTGCTGGAGCATCTTCTTTAATGTCCATTAAGGCACATTCTGTTGTTAATATCATTCCTGCAACAGAGGCTGCGTTTTCAAGAGCAACACGAGCTACTTTTTTGGGATCGATGATACCTTCCTTCAGCATATCTACATAAGTTCCTTCTTTTGCATTATACCCAAAGTTTTGATTTCCTTCGATTACTTTTGATACAACAACAGAGCCTTCTCCGCCAGAGTTAGCAACGATTGTTCTTAAAGGTGCTTCAACTGCAGAGTTGATGATTTGTATTCCAGTTGCTTCATCTGCATTATGTGCTTTGATTTTCGCTAAACTATTTTTAGTGTTCAACAGTGCTACTCCACCACCAGCAACGATTCCTTCTTCCACCGCTGCACGAGTAGCGTGTAATGCATCGTCAACACGGTCTTTCTTTTCTTTCATTTCAACTTCAGAAGGAGCACCTACATAGAGAACGGCTACACCTCCAGAGAGTTTGGCAAGGCGTTCTTGTAATTTTTCCTTGTCATAATCAGAAGTAGAGTTTTCAATTTGCGATTTGATTTGTCCTACACGGCCTTGTATTGCGTCTGTGGCACCTGATCCATTGACAACAGTTGTATTGTCTTTATCAATGGTTACTTTTTCTGCAGTACCTAGCATTTCAATAGTAGTATTTTCAAGGGTGAATCCACGCTCTTCTGAAATCACTGTTCCACCAGTGAGAATAGCGATGTCTTCTAACATTGCTTTTCTTCTGTCTCCAAAACCAGGTGCTTTAACAGCAGCAATTTTTAAAGCTCCTCGTAATTTGTTGACAACTAAGGTGGCTAATGCTTCTCCGTCAACATCCTCTGCTATAATCAATAGAGGCTTCCCAGTTTGTGCCACTGGCTCAAGAACAGGGAGTAGATCTTTCATTGAAGAAATCTTTTTGTCATACAATAAAATATATGGAGTCTCTAAATCAGCTTCCATTTTTTCAGAGTCGGTAACAAAATACGGCGAAAGGTATCCACGGTCAAATTGCATTCCTTCAACAACATCTACATAAGTGTCTGTTCCTTTAGCTTCTTCTACAGTGATGACTCCTTCTTTCCCTACTTTTTCAAAGGCAGTGGTAATTAAGCTACCAATGGTTTCATCATTATTTGCAGAAATACTAGCAACTTGTTTAATTTTTTCAGAAGAGTCTCCTACTTCAACGGCCTGCTTTTCTAACGCTGAAACAATTGCTTCCACGGCCTTATCTATTCCTCTTTTTAAATCTAGTGGATTCGCTCCTGCAGCGACATTTTTTAAACCTTCTTTCACAATAGCTTGAGCTAAAATGGTTGCGGTGGTGGTTCCATCTCCAGCAATGTCATTTGTTTTTGAAGCAACTTCTTTCACCATTTGTGCTCCCATGTTTTCAAGGGCGTCTTCAAGTTCGATTTCTTTGGCTACAGTAACCCCATCTTTTGTAACATGTGGGGCACCAAAAGCTTTCCCGATAATGACATTACGACCTTTTGGTCCCAGGGTTACTTTTACTGCATTTGCAAGGGCATCTACCCCTCTTTTTATCCCGTCTCTTGCGGTTATATCAAATTCTATCTTTTTTGCCATGATTTATTTTTTTAAAACGAATTAAACAATTGCTAAAATATCAGCTTCTTTCATGATAAGGTAGTCGCCTCCTTCATGACTGAGCTCAGTGCCAGCATATTTACCATACAATACAATATCACCTATTTTTAAGGTAATAGGGTTGTCTTTTGTCCCAGGACCAACGGCAACGACAGTTCCTTTTTGTGGTTTTTCTTTTGCTGTATCGGGTATAATTATCCCCGAAGATGTTTTTGTTTCTGCAGCAGCAGGTTCAACTAGAACCCGGTCTGCTAAGGGTTTAATGTTAATATTACTCATAATAATTTAATTTTTCAAAACCCTTTCAGAAACTATGCCAAGGCTATTTTTGACAGTTTTTTTAAACAAAAATGCCAGCTTACTGACAAGCTGGCATTGTTATAGGGGGAAATATTACCTATTGTTCTGGTGTAGATTCTGCAGGAATTTCTGGAATTTCTTCTGGTAAAGTTTCAGGAATACTTTGCTCTGTCGCTGCATCAATTAATTTTGATTCATTAGTGGTGTTTGTAGTACCATTATTTAATCCAAAGTTGGAAAGTAAAATTAAAGCCAATAAAAGTGTGGCTAGAATCCAAGTGCTTCGGTCTAAGAAATCGGTTGTTTTTTGAACACCGCCTAATTGTTGACCGCCGCCACCAAAAGAGGAGGATAATCCCCCGCCTTTAGGGTTTTGTACCATCACCACAAGAATGAGGAGAAAGCAAACGATTAGGATAAGTGTAATAAATATTGAAAAAGTACTCATGACTTAGTTTTTTGTTTTAACTGTTTAATCATTTTTATTTGATCTGCAAATAAACTATTTTTTTCTGGATATTTCAAACTTAATATCTGATAGGCATACAAGGCCTTTTTGAATTTCTTTTGTTGTAAATAAACCTTGGCTAAGGTTTCTGTCATTAATTCTTCTTTATTGAATTCATTATTGGCAGAAAGGTCTACTTTGGGTTGATCTTTTCTTACTGGTGGAATCTTGGGGCGATTCTCTAAAAAGGTATCAATGAGCGCTATTTTTTCGTCTAGGCTATTCTTTTTTCCTTCTTGGGGGATTTTGCCTTTTGAAGAATATATCACCCAGTCTGCATAAGTCATTTCAACAGGTATTTCTTTTTTATTGGGCTTATCCTTTTTTATAGGCTTTTCTTTTATTATTTCTTTTTTATTCTTTCTTAACGGAATAGTTTCTGCTACTGAGCTTTTTTGGTCTTTTACAGGCTTGATAGTTTCTGTTTCTTCGGTAGCCTCTGTTTTTGGGATAATTTTATCAACTGGTTTATTTCTAATGACTTTAAGCGGTTCAGTGACTTCTTTCTCAAGATCTTTTTCAAGCCATTGATGGAGTGTTTCCCTTTCTGGACTTAGTACAGCAGTCTTACGCAATATAAGATCATAATTGTATTGCTCTTGAGCCTTAAGTGTTTTAAGGTAATGCGCATAAGCCGATTGAAAGTAAGGGTAACGATAGGTGATCTTTTCAAAAACCTTTCTTTGTTCCACGCTTTTAGGGTCAAAATTGGTCAATAAATAACTGTATTCTTGTGCTGTCATATTTTACCATTTTGCTAGGGACGCGTTAAAAATCTCTTGTGTTATGCGTTCAAAAATTTCTTTATTTGCTGCTGTTTTTACGTCAAATAATTGTTGATTAGCATCAAAATCATAAAAGAAAGAAAAACGCTGTTCAAAAGAATCATCTTCATTTTTATTATTGATATAGCGCACATTGACTACCATAGTAAGACGGTTTTGAGCAGCAGTGTTATTCGCAGTAGAGGTGGTGGGGGTGATGCTGTACTGAGCTATTTCTCCCTCATAAATCAAATCTGCATTATTTTTTACTAACGTAAGATTAGTTTGATTCATTAAAAGATCTTGTAAAGCGATCGTAAATTCTTGATCTAATCCAGGTTCAATGGTTGATCCAGGTCGATTCCCTGCTTCATTGACGAAATAATTTACTTGATAAGTTTCTGTTCCTGGGGGGATAGATGCTCCGGTAAAAGAATAAATTCCGCATTGGGTTAAAGTCCAACACACAAAAAAATAAAAGATAAGTGTAAAGAAATTAAATTTCATCTTCATTGAGGTCATATTGTTTTATTTTGCGGTAGAGGGTTCTTTCTGAAATACCTAATTCCTCTGCAGCGAGTTTGCGTTTTCCGTTAGATCGCTCTAACGCTTTTTTGATCATTTCAATTTCTTTTTCTAGCAACGAAAGAGGTTCTTCTGCTTCAATTGTTTCAGCATAACTATAATTGTCTTGAGGATGAACTATAGGGGTGTCATTTTGTAATTCGTGCTTAGGGTTAAACACCGTAAGGATATTTTCTTCCTTATTGTCTATAGTGTCATTCCCATATATTTTTTGAATCAAGCCTTCCTTTTCTTCTTTGCTAATGTCTTGATTCATTAGTTCTAAGGTAAGCTTCTTTAAATCGTTTAGATCACTTTTCATGTCAAAAAGCACTTTATATAGAATTTCTCTTTCCGAAGCAAAATCACTTTGATCTTTCTTGCCACCAACTAAAGCAGGAAGCTGCGCACCCATATTGGGTAAATAAGGGCGTAAACTATTGGCAGAGAGGAGTCGGTCTTGTTCTAAGACAGAGATTTGTTCTGCGACATTGCGCAATTGTCGAATATTTCCATTCCAGTTGTACTTTACTAATAATTCTTGGGCTTGTTCATCCAATCGCAGGGTGGGCATGCGGTACTTTTGGGCAAAGTCTGCTGCAAATTTTCTAAACAGTAGCGGAATGTCTTCTTTTCTATTTCTTAAAGGGGGAAGATGAATTTCTACGGTGCTTAATCGATAATAAAGGTCTTCTCTAAATTTATTTTTTTGGATGGCATCACGCATATTGACATTAGTTGCTGCGACGATACGCACGTTAGTAGTTTGTGTTTTTGAAGATCCTACTTTTAAAAACTCTCCTGTCTCTAATACCCTTAAAAGACGAACTTGTGTGGACAAAGGTAATTCTCCAACCTCGTCAAGAAAAATTGTCCCACCATCGGCTACTTCAAAATACCCACTTCGTGCAGCAGTGGCTCCAGTAAAGGATCCTTTTTCATGGCCAAATAATTCACTGTCGATCGTTCCTTCTGGAATGGCACCACAGTTTACAGCAATGTATTTGGCGTGTTTGCGATGAGAGTTTTGATGAATGATTTTAGGAATATTTTCTTTACCTACACCACTTTCTCCAGTGACTAAGACAGAAATATCAGTGCTGGAGACCCGCAATGCTTTTCCTAGGGCGCGGTTTAACCCTTGACTGATACCAATGATTCCAAAACGTTGCTTTATGCCTTGTAAATTATCCATGTTGTCTAGATTAGGTATTCGATGAAATTTCTAGCGGTATTCCAAGTAGGGTTGCCGAGGTGCAATCTTCGATTTTAACATCGACAAATTCACCTACTTTATATTTATCTTTAGGAAAGACTACTACGGTATTTTCAGTGGTTCTTCCGCTCCAGTGTTTTTTTGAACGCTTAGATTCTTTTTCAATCAAAACGCAAACGGTTTTCCCCAAGAATGCTTTTGTTCTATAACGGCTATGAGCTTGTTGTTTGTCGATAATCTCTGCAAGTCGTTTTTTTTTGACTCCTTGAGGGACATCGTCTTCCATTTTTCTTTCGGCTAGTGTGCCAGGTCTTTCAGAGTAAGCAAACATAAACCCAAAGTCATATTTTACATAATCCATCAAACTTAAAGTGTCTTGATGGTCTTCTTCGGTTTCTGTTGGGAAACCAGCAATCATATCATGCGATATGGCACATCCAGGGATGATTTTACGAATGTTATCAATTAATTCAAAATATTCTTCACGGGTGTGTAAGCGATTCATTTTCTTTAAAATGCGATCACTTCCAGATTGAACGGGCAGGTGGATGTATTTGCAAATATTAGGGTATTTTGCCATGGTGTGTAATACATCTACCGTCATGTCTTGTGGGTTAGATGTAGAAAAACGGAAACGAATCTGCGGATAGGCTTCTGCCGCCATGCTTAATAATTTAGAAAAATCTACCGCTGTTTTTTGCTGCAAAGGACTTGCTTTGACAAAATCTTTTTTGAGTCCACCTCCATACCAAAGGTAGCTGTCTACATTTTGTCCTAATAGGGTAATTTCTTTAAACCCTCTCTGGGCTAGATCGTCAATTTCTTGTAAAATACTTTTGGGATCTCTGCTGCGTTCGCGTCCGCGAGTAAATGGAACTACACAAAAGGTACACATATTATCACAGCCACGTGTAATAGATACAAAAGCACTTACTCCATTTGAGTCAATGCGAATAGGAGTAATGTCTCCATAGGTCTCTTCTTTAGATAATATAACATTGACGGCATCTCCTCCTTCATTGATTTCGGCTAAAAGATTGGGAAGGTCTTTATAAGCATCTGGACCTACTACCATGTCCACAATTTTTTCTTCTTCAAGAAATTTGTGCTTTAAACGCTCTGCCATACACCCTAAAACGCCCACTTTCATGTTAGGATTCGTTTTTTTAACAGCATTGAATTTTTCTAGTCGCTTGCGCACGGTTAATTCTGCTTTTTCCCTAATGGAACAAGTGTTGACTAAGATTAAGTCTGCCGTATCCATTTGGGGGGTGGTTTGGTAACCTTCTTTCGCTAAAATTGAAACAACTACCTCGCTGTCAGAGAAATTCATCTGGCAACCATAGGATTCTATGTAAACAGATTTCTCTACTTTTTTCATTGTGGAATGATCGATAACAACTCCATCTGTTGCGGCAGTGATTTTTTTATCTAGACTTTGTTCCATTGCGGAATGCTTTTAGTTAAGCGTTAATTTTATTTTCAAAAACAATACAAAAGTAAGGAATTACCGTCATTTTGTCATGTTTTTTTATTAGGATTAATGTCTTCTAAAATACAGTGTGAAATGTTCTCATTTAGAAAGAAGATTATTTTTCCCATTGCTTTAAAATTTGAGCCGAAGAAAAATTCACCTACTTTTGTTCTCGTTAAACTTCTATTATGGCAAAAAATTTAGTTATTGTTGAGTCCCCTGCAAAGGCAAAAACTATCGAGAAATTTTTAGGAAAAGAATTTAAAGTAGCTTCAAGCTTTGGGCATATTGCAGACTTGCCATCAAAAGAGCTGGGAGTTAATGTTGATGGAGATTTCCTGCCAAAATACATTGTCTCTTCAGACAAGAAAAAAGTGGTATCTGAGTTAAAGTCTTTGGCCAAGAAAGCAGATACTGTATGGCTAGCAAGTGATGAGGACCGAGAAGGTGAAGCCATTGCATGGCATTTAGCGAATACCCTTGAACTTAAAGAAACCAATACTAAGCGTATTGTCTTTCATGAAATTACGAAGAACGCTATCTTAAAAGCCATTGATGCGCCAAGAGAAATAGATTATAATCTGGTAAACGCACAACAGGCTCGTCGTGTGCTCGACCGTCTAGTAGGGTATGAATTATCGCCTGTATTATGGCGAAAAGTGAAAGGTGGTTTATCTGCAGGACGTGTACAGTCTGTTTCTGTTCGACTAATTGTAGAGCGAGAAAGAGAAATAAAAGCCTTTGTACCCGTTTCAATTTTTAAAACGCAAGCAGAGTTTTTAACCAATGGCAACAAATTAATCAAAGCGAGTTTGAATACTACTTTTGACGATCCAGAAAAGGTGGAAACTTTTTTAGCAAAAAATGCTAGTACAAAATTTAACGTAGCGTCAAAAGAAACTAAGCCAGCTAAAAAGAGCCCAACGGGTCCCTTTACCACTTCGACATTACAACAAGAAGCCGCAAGGAAATTATTTTTCTCTGTAAGTAAAACTATGACCCTAGCACAAAGATTATACGAAGCAGGTTTAATTACCTATATGAGAACAGATAGTGTTAACTTGTCTAAAGAAGCTCAAGGTGCTGCCTTGGTAGAAATTGGGAAACGTTATGGTGATGATTATGCACAGCCACGAAACTTTAAAATAAAAAGTAAAGGGGCACAAGAAGCACACGAAGCCATTCGTCCAACAGATTTAGGAAGAGACAAAATTACTGCTGAATATGATCAAATGCGATTGTACGAACTAATCTGGAAGCGAACGATTGCTTCTCAAATGAGTGATGCTAAATTAGAAAGAACAGTCTTAAAAATCGAAGCAGATCAACATCAAGAATTATTTACCGCTCGTGGTGAAATCCTCATTTTCGAAGGCTTTTTAAAGGTATATTTAGAAGGAGTTGACGACGATGAAGAAGAGGCACAAGGCATCTTACCTCCTGTGAATAAAGGAGATCAGTTGAACTTAAAGACATTGGTTTCGACCCAGCGTTTCTCTAGACCACCTTATCGATTTACAGAAGCTTCTTTGGTTAAAAAATTAGAAGAGTTAGGCATTGGACGACCTTCTACCTATGCCCCTACAATTTCAACGATACAAAATAGAGGTTATATTGCGAAGGGAACTTTAGAGGGCATACAACGCTCTTATCAACAGTTTTCATTAGAAAATGGCGAAGTTAGCGCCAGTCGCTTAACAGAAATGGTGGGATCTGATAAAGGGAAACTCGTCCCTACAGATATCGGCATGATTGTAAACGATTTCTTGGTCAATAATTTTAAGAATATTCTTGACTATAACTTTACAGCACAAGTAGAACAAAACTTTGATGAAATTGCCGAAGGGAAAGAAGATTGGATCAAAATGATCAAAGGCTTTTATGGAAACTTCCTTTCTACTGTAAAATATGTTAAAGAACACGCAGAGCGCGAGTCTGGGGAAAGAGTTTTGGGTAAACACCCTGATTCTGGGAGAACAGTCAAAGTGCGTTTAGGTAAATTTGGACCCATTGCACAAATAGGTGATGCAGAAGACGAAGAGGCAGTTGTTTTTGCCAGTTTAAATCAAGACCAACAATTAGATACGATAAGTTTCGAAGAAGCACTTGACTTATTCCAACTACCTAAAGATTTAGGAGAGTATATAGGTGAGGTTGTTTCTGTTAATAATGGTCGTTTTGGACCTTATGTAAAGTTTGGGACTACCTTCGTTTCTTTACCCAAAGGGACAAACCCCATGGAAGTCGACCGCGATTTAGCCATCGAATTAATCGAAGAGAAGAAAAAGGCAGATGCCCCTATTTATATGTATAATGATCTACCTGTAACAAAAGGGAAAGGTCGTTTTGGCCCATTTATTAAATGGAGTGGTATGTTTATCAATGTTAATAAGAAATATGACTTTGACAATCTTAGTGAAGAAGATCTAGTCACGTTGATTGAAGATAAAATTCAAAAAGAAAAAGATAAGGTAATCCACCATTGGGAAGAAGAAGGGATTCGAGTTGAAAAAGCCCGGTGGGGACGCTCTAATATAATTCAAGGGAAACTTAAAATAGAGTTATCTAAAGACATTGATCCAACAAGGATTACACTCGAAGAGGCAATTAAACGTTTAGAAGCAAAAAAACCTAAGAAGAAAAAAGCTGTGGCAAAGCGAAAAACAAAAAAGTAAAATGAGTCTTGATTTTCTCACTCCTGTCGATGATACAGTTTTAGGTGTAGCTACATTACTTCCTAATCAGGTTATAGGAAAATCTATTCAAGTTTATACTGAAAAATTAGGTTTTCCTGATCTAGAGCAGGTAAAGATTGCCATAATAGGCGTTCAAGAAAGTAGAAATAGTTATTACCCTGTAATGGAGTATGATATGGATGCTTTTCGGAGAGAGTTTTACCAGCTCTATCCTGGTAATTGGGACGTTTCTGCAGCAGATTTAGGAAATTTACCTTCTGGTGAAACAACAGAAGACACTTATTATGCCCTTTCAGAAATAACTAAACATCTGCGTCAAGTAGGGATTATTCCAGTCATACTTGGAGGAAGTCAAGATTTAACGGTAGCGCTATATCGCTCATTTGAGCAATCTAATCATTGGATAAATATCGTTTCGGTTGATAATCGATTTGATTTTTCTCAAGAGGAGGAATTGATTTCTGGTCGATCTTATATGAGCGAGATCATTATGCAAAATCCCAGTAGGTTGTATAACTTTACAAATCTGGGTTACCAGTCCTATTTAATTGCACAAGAGGAATTAGATTTAATGGACAAGCTTTTCTTTGAGGCTTATCGCCTGGGGTATGTGCTTGATTACCCACAAAAAACAGAGCCCATTTTTAGAGAAGCAGATATTGTGAGTTTTGACATGAAGGTTTTAAGTGGTCTTGCCGATGGTACTTTTCCGCAAGGGATGCCTAACGGAATAGACAGTAGAACCATTTGCACATTGTCACGATATGCAGGGATAAGCGATCGAATCAGTGTTTTAGGATGTTTTGATTTAGTTAATTCAACTATATTTCATAAATTAATGGCACAAATAATTTGGTACTTTGTGGAAGGGGTAGATAATCGTTTTGATGAGTATCCAGTAGCGACAAGTCAAGGTTTTAAGCGTTATGCTGTACAAATGTCAGATAGAGAGCTGGTCTTTTTTAAAAGCAATAAAAGCCAGCGATGGTGGATGGAAATGCTTATAGAGAATTATTTAGATAATAAAAGTAAAAGAAGTGCGTTATTATCTTGCACACACCAAGATTATCTTGATGCGTGTAAGGATATTTTACCAGATAGATGGTGGAAAGCATCAAAAAGGAGTTGATTAAAAGAATGAATTTTAACTTTTTCAAGAAAAAAGAAACAAACGATAAAATATATTTAACACCCCCACGTTAAAAGACTATATGAAAAAAATTATTGTTTTCATTTTTGCATTAATTATGATCTACAGCTGTGGCAACAAGCGTGGCGAATTAATTGGTGTTAAAGAAAAGAAATGGTTTCCAGAAAAACCTTACGGCATGACCCTAGTTGAAGGTGGGGCTTTCATAATGGGGAAACAAGATGATGATATTGGACAGCTCAAAAATGCTCCTGCTAAAACCGTGACGGTACGTTCTTTTTATATGGACGAAACTGAAATCACCAATAGTGAGTATAAACAATTTGTTTATTGGGTGCGAGATTCAGTAGCATTGGCGAAGCTAGCACGTAAAGCAGATGAAAAAAGCACTGGAGAAGATGGCGCGTCAGGAGAAGGAATAGCAGAGTTTGCGTTCAAGGATGCAGATACTGCAGACATGACTCCTTTTCAAAAATACATGCGTGAAAACTACTATGATCTCTCAGAAGACCCTTACGAAGGCCGTCCTCTAAATTGGGATCAAGAGGTTGAATACGACCCTAATAGCTATGTTGATGCAGATTATGTTGAGGTAATGGATAGTCTATACTTACCACCTGAAGTGTGGTATAATGGCGAAATGAAAATTGATGTTACACAATTAAAATACAAGTACGCCTGGTTTGATGCAGAGTCTGCTGCGCAAGCAAGAAAAAGTGATCCTAACATGCGTGATAGATTACCATTTATTCACCAAGAAGAACTGGAGATTTATCCAGATACTACCGTTTGGATAAAAGATTTTAATTATTCTTATAACGAACCCATGCACAACGATTACTTCTGGCACCCGGCTTATTTAGACTATCCGGTGGTGGGGATTTCATGGGAACAAGCAGTAGCTTTTTGTAACTGGAGAACCCATTACAAAAATTCCTATCAAAAATCAAAAGGCAAGCCACTTGTAAACAATTTTAGATTGCCTACCGAAGCTGAATGGGAATATGCCGCAAGAGGAGGAATTCCTGCGGGGACTTATCCATGGGGATCACCCTACCTTTTAAATGATCGCGGTTGTTTCTTAGCTAACTTTAAGCCACTAAGGGGAGATTATTCTGCTGATCAGGCCGTGTACGCGGTAGAGGCTAAATCTTATTTACCTAACGATTTTAACCTGTATAACATGGCAGGTAATGTATCAGAATGGACAGAGTCCTCCTATGATCCAGGCGCATATGAATATGTTTCTTCTTTAAACCCCAACATGTCTTTAAATGGCGAAAAACGTAAAGTCGTTCGTGGAGGATCCTGGAAAGACGTGGCGTATTTTTTACGTGTTAGTTCGCGTGATTATGAATACCAAGACACTGCAAGAAGCTACATAGGGTTCAGAACGGTTCAAGATTATTTAGGTTCTGAAAAAGTTAAAATTAAATAGAAAAAATTCTATATTTAGGCAATACTAATTTATATCAACAATGGACGCAAAACAACTTAAAGGACGGTTAAGAAGAAAAATTATCATGCACATGCTATTCCAAATTGGGGGAGCTGTTGTAATTGTAGGAGCATTATTTAAAATTCTTCACTTAGAAATTGGACCTATCACAGGAGGGGTAGTACTTGGACTTGGTCTAGGTACAGAAGCCATTATCTTCCTTGTAGGTGGATTAATGTTAGATGATGTTCGTGAAGAGCAAGACGAATACGTTTCAAATCACAATGGTGAGGGACATTCATCTAATGAGATAAAAGAAGAAGGACTATCTGCTAAAATTGATGGATTGTTGAAAGATGCCAAAATGGATGTAGCCTTGATTGGTGGCTTAACGCGAAGCATTCAGAATCTTGAAGCCTCTGCAAAAGCATTATCGCCAGCAGCAGAAGCAGCCTCTTCCTCACAAAACTACGCAGATCAATTAAACAAAGCTGCCGTTCAATTAGCCTCATTAAATGAGCTATATGCAGCACAAGTTCAAAGTGCAGGATCTCAAGGCTCTTACAACGATCAAGTAGCAGAAAATGCTGAGCGTTTAAAAGCGCAAATGGAAGCTTTATCTGACAACTTAGCGACACTTAATCAAGTATACGGCGGAATGCTTTCTGCTATGAATAAAAACTAGGTAAGTCATGGCAGGAGCAAAAGAAACCCCACGTAATAAACTTATTGCGTTGATGTACTTGGTGTTTATTACCATGTTAGCATTAAATGTTAGTAAAGAAGTTTTGGATGGTTTTGGACAAATGTTCAAAAAAATCCAAAGTGCAAATGAGCGTGTTAATCAAGGAAATATCATTTACTATGATAAAATTGAAGTAAATGCAGAAGAAAAAGAAGGGAAGTGGATTGGGCACGACCGAACCGCAAAAGAGATTCGCAAAGAATCTGATGCCTTCTATGCGCGTATTCAAAAGATTAAAGATGCTATAACTGAAAAGCAAAGAGAAGCAGATCCAGAGTTAAAAGAATACTCACAAATGGACAAAGGTGAATCCCTTGACTTAGTTTTTTTTAACGCTAGTGGAGTATCACCAGAAGGTCAAGCATTTGTAGACATGATCAATGGCTATAAAATGCGCGTTATCCAAGTATTCGCCTCTCAATATCCACAATATACAGAATTGGTAGAGGAAAGATTTTTCACGGGTGATTTTGAGGGGAATGTTGAAAATAGCGATGGTCAACCACAACCATGGCTATCTTACAACTTTGAAGGATTTCCACTTATTTCTTCCTTAGCTAAATTGACTATGATGCAAAACGACATTCGTTTAACAGAAAGCGATGTGTTGAATGCATTATTAGGGAAAGAGCTTGAGGCGAGTAGCAAGGTTACCACAGATAATTACATCACGCTTCTCAAAGCAGAAAAAGGAGCTTACTATCAAGGGGAAACTTTTGATGGAAGCGTTATTCTTGGAAGAAAAAGTGGTGCTCAAAACCCTAACTCTGTTGAGGTAACCTTAGATGGGCGTAAACTTAAAGAAAGTGAATATGAGAAAATCCCCGGAGGGATTAAGCTAAACATTAATGCAGGTAGCCCTGGAGACCACGTTATAGAAGGTGACTTGATCTTCCGTGATGCTGGTGTTGAATCACGCATCCCAGTTTCACAATCTTTTGCAGTTATCTCTAAGCCTAATGCTGCAGTTATATCTGCAGATAAGATGAATGTGGTTTATCGTGGTGTTGACAACCCAATGACCATTTCAATCCCTGGAATTCCTGATGATAAGATCCGCGCATCTGCCGCAGGACTACGCAGAGCTAAAGGAAGTAAATACATTATGAACCCAGGAAAGGGGAAAGAAGTGGCTATAACCGCTAATGGAAAACTTCCTGATGGACAAAATATTTCTACTAAAACTAGATTTAGAATTAAGGATTTACCTAGACCTAACGCAACATTCTTTAGACAATCTGGTAAAATAAGAATGCCTAAAGCAAGTTTAAACAGAGCTAAAGTTGGTGCGATTATGGAAGATTTTGACTTTGACTTAAAACTTAACGTTCTTGAATTTAAAGTTAAAGTACCTGGTTCTCCAACAATTACTTGTAAGGGAACTTCACTATGCCCACAAGCAACTAAGGCTGTAAATAGAGTAAGATCTGGATCTGAGATTAGTATTTTTGATCTCAAAGTGCAAAACCCAGCTAAACCTAATTATAAGTTTAAAAGAGTTGCTCCTGTTCTAATTGAAATTTTATAAACCATGAAAAGAGCATCTTTATTTGCCGTTTTTTGTTTCACATTACTATCTACTTCAATTACAGTAGCACAATCTAATTTGCTTAATGCAAGAGTGCCACAAGAGGTAGGTAATTTAAATGAGCAGCAAATTGCAGCTAACGATGAATCACCATTGCCCTATGGTTTCATTGACGATAGAGATGTTTTATGGTCAAAAACCATTTGGGAAAAAATTGATTTAGACGAACGAATTAATTTTCCATATTACTACCCCTCTGAAGCACAAAATTTAGGGGAAGAGAGAAGATCTCTTTTCGATGTTCTGATGCGAGGAATTGAAGAAGGAAAAATTAAAGAAGTCTATGGAGATCCCGATGGTTACTTTAGAGAGAAACTCACTTATGAGCAAGTGCTAAAAAATATATCCTTTACCGGTTATCTAGCAGGATATCAGCAAGCTTTTAATGAAGGTATTTTATCTGAAGCAGAAATAGAAAAAGAATATGGAGTGACTATTCCATTAACCTCTAAAGACGTTGTTGAATATCGAATCAAAGGAACTTGGTATTTTGATAAGCGTCAAGGAGAAATGAAATATCGTTTACTTGGTATAGCACCTTGTGCACCAGACAAAGAGAAGAACAATCCACAAGGTCCACCACCCGGATTTGATGAAAAAGCCCTATTCCCCTTATTTTGGGTGTGGTTTCCAGATGCCCGTGAAGTGCTAAACGATGAATATGTATTTAATACACGAAATTCATCACAGCCCATTGCTTTTGATCATATGCTAAATTCACGTCGTTTTAATGCTGTGATCTATAAAGAAGAGAACGTATATCAAGATCGTCAAGTAGATGCTTACATCTATGAAGACGCATTGCAACAACTCTTAGAATCTGAGCGAATCAAATCTGTTATTCGCGATTTTGAACAAGATATGTGGAATAATTAATCTATGATTAATATTTTTATAAAACGCTGCTCTTGGGCAGCGTTTTGTATTTTAGATCCTTCATGAATCAGGTAGACACCCTTATTGTTGGTTTCGGTTTAGGAGGTTTAGCTTATGCAGAAACCTTACGACAACACCATCAATCTTTTCATATCATCGATCAGGCTAAGGGTGGTTCTTCAGTCATTGCAGCGGGAATTTATAACCCCACGGTTTTAAAGCGTTTTAATATGACATGGAAAGGGGAGGAGCTTCACACTGCTGCTTTGCCTTTTTATAAAGCCCTCGAAAAGCGACTATCTAAGCAGTTTATATATCCCTATCCCATATTAAAACTATTTACTCAAACAGCAGACCATAATCAATGGTCGGTAGCCTCGGATCGAGATGGCATGTCTAAGTTTTTAGACCCAAAGATCAATAAGGATGTGCTCAAAGGGATTAGATCCCCATTAGGTTATGCTAAAGTAAACCTATGTGGACGCGTTGATACCACTGCTTTGATTCAAGCTTATGCCGCTAGCATCTCTACTCATATCACCCAGACTTCATTTGATCATTCAAAAATGAAGGTTTTAAGCTCGCAGATTAATTATGAAGATATAACTGCAAAAAGAGTAGTATTTTGTGAAGGCTATGCTATGGTGGATAACCCCTTTTTTAATCAACTTCCTTTAGTAGGTTCAAAAGGACAGATTCTCATCATTAATGCGCCAGAATTCAGGCTTGAGAGTATTTTGAAAGGACCCATTTTTATCGCCCCCTTGGGGAATGACAAATACTGGGCAGGGGCCTCCTTTGAACAAGATGATAAATCTCTTTCCATAACCAAAGAAGGTGCCCAATGGTTAAAAGATAAAATTGATCGAATGATTAAGGTCCCTTATACCGTTGAAAAACACATTACTCACATTCGCCCCACCGTAAAGGACCGTCGCCCTTTATTAGGCACTCATGATCAATATCTAAATGTTCATCTCTTGAATGGAATGGGTTCTCGTGGCGTCTTAACCGCCCCTACTGCGGCAAAATGGTTGTTCAACCATATTGAGGGAAAAGAAAACTTGCCTAAAGAAGTCGATATTAATCGCTTTGAAAAAATAGGCTGAAAACAAGTCTATGTCCATCTGTTTTCTCACTTTTGTAACAAATTTATAAGATGCTTAGTGTACAAAATATGACTGTCTCTTTTGGTGGAGAATCACTCTTCAGCGACATTTCCTTTCGTTTAGCAGCTGGAGATAGAGTAGGACTGGTGGGTAAGAACGGCGCAGGAAAATCAACGCTTTTACATCTTATCGCAAAAGATCAAGAACCCACTTCTGGTTCCATTTCAAAAGAAAAAGGCATACGGCTGGGTTTCCTTCGTCAAGATATAGATTTTAAAAAAGGAAGAACTGTCATAGAAGAAGCTTATCAAGCATTTGAAGAGATTAAACAGTTAGAAGCGCTAACGGAACAAATCAATGAAGCGCTTGTGACTAGAACAGATTATGAGACCACTAGTTATAACGAACTTATCATCGCCCTTAATGATGCTACAGAACGCTATGAACTTATTGGTGGATATAATTATCAAGGAACAACAGAACGCATATTACAAGGGCTAGGTTTTCAAGCAACAGACTTTGATAAAAAAACCGATACTTTTTCTGGAGGCTGGCGCATGAGAATTGAATTGGCAAAATTATTACTGCAGGATAATGATATCTTATTATTAGATGAACCCACTAACCACCTCGATATAGAATCTATTATATGGTTAGAAGAATTTTTAACAAAATACAGAGGGGCCGTTGTGCTTGTATCTCACGATAAAATGTTTTTAGATAATACATCTAATCGTACTATAGAAATTGTCGCTGGGAGGATATACGATTATAAAAATCCCTATTCTGCCTATTTATTGCTGAGAGAAGAAATCATGACGCAACAAAGAGCAGCTCAAAAAAATCAAGCTAAAGAAATAGAACAAAAAGAAAAGCTAATAGAGCGATTTAGAGCAAAAGCCTCTAAAGCCGCCATGGCCCAATCCTTGATTAAAAAGCTTGATAAGATAGAGCGAATCGAAGTTGATGCAGAAGACAATGCAGCGATGAAATTAAAGTTCCCTGTTGCACAACAACCGGGAAAAGTTGTTCTTCTTGCAGAGAATATATCCAAAAACTATGGCCCTAAAATGGTATTGCAACAAGTAAACGTAGAAATCGAAAGAGAAACAAAAACAGCTTTTGTTGGACAAAACGGACAAGGGAAGTCCACCTTAGCTAAAATCATTGTAGATGAAATCGACTTTGAAGGAAGTTGTGTATTAGGACATAACGTAATGTTGGGTTATTTTGCACAGAATCAAGCAGAGTATCTCGATGGATCCTTAAGTCTATTGCAAACAATGGAAGATGCTGCTATAGATGAAAACCGTTCTAGGGTTCGAGATATGTTAGGCGCTTTTATGTTTAGAGGAGATGATGTAGAAAAGAAGGTCAAAGTTCTTTCTGGAGGGGAACGCAACCGGTTGGCTCTTTGTAAATTACTACTTTCACCATTTAATGTACTTGTGATGGATGAGCCGACAAATCACTTAGACATTCGATCTAAAAATGTCCTAAAAGAGGCTTTAAAGAAATTTCAAGGCACCTTGATTTTAATTTCTCACGACCGGGATTTTCTACAAGGACTTAGTGATCGCGTATTAGAGTTTAAAGACAATAAATTAACGGAGTATCTAGGAGATATTCAGTTCTACTTAGAACAGAAAAAACTAGATTCTTTAGTAGATTTAGAACGGGTTATAAAGGTTAAAGAGAAAAAGGAAGAGACGAATATAAATGATTATCAGCTTCAAAAGAAAATAAAGTCTCTTCAGAATAAACAATCTAAAGTAGAGCGAACTATTGCAGATTTAGAAAAAGAAATCAAGGCTATTGATTTTGAGCTAGAAGTAAACTATGAGATAACCATAGCGCTACCCAACTTCTTCGAAGGATATAATCAAAAAAAGAAAGATCTCGAAAAAGCCATGGAACAATGGGGAAAAATTGTTGAGGAATTAATGCAATTTGAGGACTAATGTTTGAATATCATTTTCAATGTCCCTACTGTTGGGAAACTATTTCAATGTTTTTAGAATCACTAGACTCTGAACAATATTATGTGGAAGATTGCGAGGTATGTTGTCGTCCTATACAATTAACTTATTTGTACGATCGAGAATTAATTCATTTTTCGGCAATGAATTTAGAGGAATAAAAAAGGGGCACAATACTGTGCCCCTTTTATTATTGATAATCGATTTACTCTTCTTTAGAACGGGTCCATGAAAAGTTCATTTCATTGGCCTTTTCGGTAGAAGGTTCAATATTTACGTTTATTGATTTGTTATCGCTTGTTTGTTCAGCGAGATTGATTGTTTTTACGTTAGCAATCTTACCTTTCGCTTTTTCATCAATAGAATAGATAGCTGCGCTTACTAATCCCATTCCATCGATAATTCCGTTATTTAATGTGAAATCACCAGCTTGACCCTCTTGCCCACCGTTGATTTCAATAGCATTATCAGAGTCTTCAACTAATTGGATTAAAAAATTTGAGATCGTTCCTGCATAGCCTTCATCAATATCTATAGCATCATCAGTACTGCCGTGAACAATTAAATTAGAAACATTGACTGTTCCACCAAAAAATTCAATTCCGTCATCTTGATTAGCAAAAATTTCAATTTGATTAAGGGTTGTTTTAGCACCAACTCCACAAAGGGTTAAACCGTTTGATTCACTACCAGTTCCTATAAAAACTCCCCCGTGACGAATAGAAACATATTCTAAAACACCAGAATTATCCTCTTTATTTTCTCCACCATAATAACTATTGTTGTTAGCTGGATCAAGCCCAATATAAAAAGTCTGGTCATCTCCATTTTCTAATGAAATATGGGAATCTCCTAAGATGATGATTCCTCCCCAGAGACCTATATCAGTGTTATTTAGTGAAGATTTAACTCCCTTAGCAGAATCTAAATTATCATTGATCGAAGTAAAAATAATGGGCTTTTCAGCAGTTCCTTGAGCCATTAATTTTCCCCCACGAGCAACTACAAGCAAAGAGACCAATGGTGCTTCTCCTGCACTGGCCTTGATCACTGTTCCAGGTTCAATCGTTAGGGTTACTCCTGGTGTTATTGTGACTTGTTGATCTAAAACATAATTGTGATTTGATGTCCAAAAACTGTCTTCTGTGATATCTCCACTAACTGTAATGGTATTGTCCTCTTTTGGATTTTCTTGACAGCTCATCATTAAAGATATAAAGAGACCGAAAAATAAAGTTTTTGAAATGTAGAAGAGTTTCATATTTATTTGGTTTTCAAAATATAGTATTTAAATATAGAGATTTTTCTTTCATTTTTTTAGTTTCTTATTCAAAATCAAAGTTTTAAATTTTAATTGAAGGTCTTAAAAACTATTTATTAATCTCAAAGTCATATCTTTAAAATTGAGAAATATGAAATTATTTAGGATTACTATTGGACTTTTTTTGTTCTTTAGTTGCAATGTTTTCGCACAAGTGGTATTAAATTCTAAAGCTGAAAAAGCCCTTAGTGAAATAATGAAAGCCTTCAAGCAGTTCAAGAACAACTCAAGCAAAAATCGATCAAAACTTAGATAACTATAAGTCCTTGTTGTCAACTAAGCGAAGAGGAACATCAGATTAATAGAAGACAGACTTTAAAATTGCCATTGAAGACTAGCATATATTTCTCGTGTTGGAGCTGCTTCAAAATATCGATTCCCGAAGGTATTAATGCGAATATTATCACTGTATAGCGTATTGAATAGGTTAATACAACCAATTATTAGGGATGTTTTTTGCCATATTTTTTTTAAGGGTAAACGAATATTTACATCATCCCTAAAGAATTGATTTACTTGATGTTCATTACGATTATCAGCGAAAAGGTCCCCACGATAGGTTTTAGTATAGTTTACTTGAAATTTATTTTCCCAGTGATAAGAAAGATGAAGTATCCCGAAATCTGAGGGGAGACCAGGGAGGTTATTTCCACTATAATTTTCTCCGCTTTGTTCAAAGTCTTGATACTTAAAGTTGGCATAGTTGTAGGTAATTTGAGCTTGAAATCTTTTATTGAATTGTTGTTTTATCAAAAATTCCACTCCTTTTCTAGTCGTGCTTCCGGCGTTTTGATAAAACGTCCTTCCAGGTGAGTCGGCCAATTCATAAGGTACTAAATCATTGCTTGTGGTAATAGAAAAGTAAACTAAGCTAGCGTTTGTTTTTTTGCTCGAGTAATGAATTCCGCCCTCGAGATTGTCGGCTACTTGAATATCAACGAAAGGATTGAAGCCGCCACTGCCAGTTGGGTTGGCGCTTAATTCGCTCAGTGTTGGGGTTTCATAACTACGGGAGAAATTCCCAAAAATGCTTAAGTGGGGTGACAAAGTATAGGAGAGCCCAATTTGGGGACTCCAAGCATTGAGGGTTATTTGGTCGGTTTGATCACCATCGGTAAGAAATTTATCTGTGACTTTAAGTTCGTTGGCATCCCAACGTATTCCGCCATTAATAACTAAAGGCCCAAAGATTAAATGTTGTATTAGTGCAATGCCAAAGCTGTTAAACATTTCTTGTTGATTCAAACTTAAATCTGCTCTACTGCCATTATCGTTGATAAACCGTTTTCTTAGATCTTTTTGAGAAGCAATGTCATAGCTCAATTGGGTTTTTGACTGAAGTTTTCCGCCCTTATTATTCCAGCTAAAATTCCCTCCTTGACCAGAATATTTTCTGTCCAATTCAATCCAGCCCCCATTAGAAAAAGGCAGTTTGCCTTCAAAATACCTTTGTGCTATATACCCATATAGAGAGCCTTCGATCTTTTCCCTTTCATAATATACAGTTGCCCCGCTTTTGAGATGGGTGATGGATTCCTGGGTTTGATATTGAAGATTTCGATCTCTTGCAGCACGTCTATTGTTTGTAATATCGTTTAGCGTTTGTCCTCCTGCATCTTTAGCATAAGGACTTTTTGTAGCGTTAAACTGAGTTATTGTGTATAAAAAAGGAGAGAATCGATGTTTTACTTTTACATTAAATAAATTGGTCTCATAGCCACTATTTTCTCGATATCCTTTTGCTTTCATATGATTAAGGTGGAAAATGGCAATGGTTTTTTCTTTCTTCAACCCAGTCGTTAATTGTGCTTGCTGTGCACCATAGCTTCCTATGCGAAGGCCAAATTGATGAAAGTTTTCTTTTACTTCATCTATAGTATTGATGGCAAGAACTCCTCCTGCTGCATTCCCAAAGCGAACTGCACTAGGTCCTCTTAATATTTCAATAGATGACAAAATGCCTAAGGGTAAATTGTCTAATTGCCCTTGACCATCTGGAGTGGTTTCTGGGATACCATCAACAATCAATTTGATTCCTCGAATACCAAAAGCTGCCCTTGATCCAAAACCACGTATAGAAATGCGTAAATCTTGTGCATAGTTGGTACGGTTAAAACTTATTAATCCAGGTAAATCTTCAATATACTCTTGAAGAGAAGTCTGTGCTCCTTGCCAGAGTGCAGGAATTTCTTTTTGATAAATTGCGGCTGGAAATTGTTCTATGGGCGTGGTAAGTTGAAGGGATTTTAATTCCACTTCTTCTAATTGAATAACCGATAAACTATCAATTTGAGCCCAGCTAAAATGCAGACAAAAAAGTAAGGGATAAAGGATTCTTTTCATGCCCTGTAAAGATAGAGAATAAAAAAAGCCCCCGAGTAAAACTCGAGGGCTTCTAACCATAAACCAATTCATTTGTGTAGAATTGATGTACAAATCTAAAAATTAATCTTAAACTCAAACAATTAAATTTTAAATTAATATTAGATAGTTTTTAAGAAAAGTTAAACAAAAAGGCTTAAAAGAGCTTAATAAATTGATAATCATATTTTTATGATTGCGTCAAATTTATCATTTATTCACTCAATTTATTTATTGAAATGAAAATGTGTTAAAGAAAATAATAAAATCTTCAAACTGTATTTAATTTCAATTAATAATTACATGATTAGGAGTTTATTTGTGGTTAACTAATTTGAAATATCGAACATAAGTTTTACCTGTAGAGATTTTAACGCTAACTATGATCATATAGAATTACTGATTCATAAAGTTAAAAGAATTATTTAAGTGTAACGTTTGCGTATCATCTAATTAAATGTTACGTTTGCTTTATACAAATTAAAAAATCAATTTATGGATCAAAACATTATAATACCAATTTTTGGAATGCTTACTGGAATTATAATTCCAATTGCTGTATTTGTCTGGCTATATAAAAACGAAAAGGGAAAGAGAGAGACTGTTTTAGAGATATCTAAAAACTTAAATGACCCTGCCAAAATAGAGGAATTATTACGAATTTTTGAGGAAAGAAAAAAAGAGCCAATAGATTATAGAAGAAATGGAGTTATTACAATTTTTGTTGGAGTTGGCCTCTTTTTATTAGGTTATCTAGCACTTGGGAGAGTACTAGAAGGAGTAGGGGCTTTGGTTGGTCTAATAGGAATTGGAACAATGATCGCAGGCTACCTATATCCAAATACTGGAAGGGAATTAACTGATGCAGTCGAACAATATGAAAAGGAATAATTATGGGCAGGAACCATTCCAAACTTTTAAATAATTTAGAACAACTGAGGAAATCTTGTGGTTTAACTCAGCAAGAATTATCTATAAAAGCGGAGGTTTCAAGAAAGAGTATTAATGCCATAGAAAATGGAGTATATGTTCCATCTACCGTGTTAGCATTGAAAATTTCAAAGACTTTAAATTGTTCGGTTGAAGATTTGTTTACGCTTCCTTAGAAGTACTAACCTGGTTAAAAAAAACGGGTACACTATATAAAATTATAACCTTTTTATTATTGTAATATATCTCATTGGAAATATCGAATATGTGTCTAACAACAAGATATTTTTTAGAAATCTGTAAGATCCATAATATTTACCTTATTTAAGGATGATTTTTTTAAAGTTTTAATTCATTTTTTTTTAATATGTACAGTAAAAAATATGCATCAAAATAAAAGGGTTTTTAATTTCAGTCGCGTATTAAGTTGTGTTGGTTTCAACTAAATCATCTTTTAAAATTAGTTTTAATGATAAAACATTTGTCCTGAGTTTGTTTTAGTTAAATTGTAGTTAATATCTTACGGCTAATAAGTCCCGACTTAAAAAGAACAAGGGGCAAATGTTTTTATATAAAATAATACTATGATATCAATTGAAAATGAAGAACGCCCCTGGGGGCGATTCTTCGTATTACACGATGAGCCAACTTATAAGTTAAAACGTATAGAAGTTGATTCTGGTGGTAGATTATCTTATCAGTACCATCATAAAAGATCCGAAGCTTGGACTATAGTAGAGGGAATTGGAACTATAACACTTGATGGAGAAATAAAAGATTATAAAGCGGGTGAAACTATAATAATACCCCAAGGTGTTAAGCATAGAATTGAAAATAAACAAAATATAAAAGTTGTTTTTATTGAAGTTCAAACTGGAACATATTTTGGTGAAGATGATATTGTTCGAATTGAAGATGATTACAACAGAGTATAAGGGAAAACATTTAAAATTTTGGTTTTAATGTTTTCTTTACATCAAAAAAATAAATTCTTTTTCTATCAATAATTTATATGTCTATGTTTAAAAATATTCAAAAAGTAATAATGGTTGTTTTCTCCATTTTTATTTTTTCATGTTCTCCAAAAAAAGATATAAAAAATAGTTTATTAATTAATTCTCAATATTCGAGCTTAGTTGATTTAGTTAATCCTTTAATGGGGACAGACTCTAAATTTAGTCTATCAAATGGTAATACTTACCCTGCTATAGCAACACCATGGGGAATGAATTTCTGGACGCCACAAACAGCTAAAATGGGAGATGGTTGGGCTTACAAATATGATGATGAAACTATCCGAGGAATAAAACAAACCCATCAGCCAACTACAAATGATGAGTATACTTTATGTCTTAAACTTCTCTTAGAGGGTCGCATCTACAGATATATACAGGAAAACTCTACCTACTTTAAAGAAATGAAGTATAATGACCTTAAAAAAAATATTTTATCTGCTCTTAATGCCGAAAATAAACCAACTGAATCGAATAAAGAATTAGCCAGATTGTTTCCAAATGTAATGGGGTGGGTAAACTCCATTAAAAAAGAATCAGGCTATAAACGAATGAGCTTTATTGGACAGAGTACCGAGGCAAAAATATTTGTTGAGGTATACAGACAGCTCCCTTATGATAAATTTGCATTACTCATACACGACTGCATTTTAATAACCCAGAAAGATGTTGAGCTCACAAAAAAACTTCTAGAAACCAGGGTCAGAGAACTTTATGCAGATATCATTCTTCCAGAATATAACCTTGATAAATTATTCAAAACAAGTTTGGTCTCAATTCCAGATGATAAGCTTTTAAGTACACAGAGAGAAGAATATTTTCAAACGACTTTTATTAATGGAGAGACAATTTGAATTAAATTGATTAATCTAAATAAAAAAAGTTTTTTTAGTGACAATTTTAGTGACAATAAAGACTGATTTTAGTGTCAGTATATATAAATTTGTGTTATTGACAACATCAGTTATAAGTATTCTGTAAGTGTAATAATCAGTACTTTACAAAGTAAAAGGTTTCCTAAAGTTAGCTATGAAGTATGGTTATTATTGGGTTTAAAGCAAAAAAAAAGAGTCACCATTTCTGATGACTCGATTGTAGATAACTCTATTGAAATATCGAACATCAGTTTAACTCCAAGAGATTTTTTAAACACATTAAAAGTGATTAATCTTATTTTGGAAGATCATTGTTGATCATGATTTAAACTTTACTATTAATCAA